>ERZ1034882.380-NODE-380-length-22813-cov-9.261974_pt1 | contig 22813 bp, 20 predicted proteins | sample MGYA00520606_ERZ1034882 | MGnify/ENA primary metagenome ERZ1034882 (study PRJEB33766, sample SAMN09781726) | gut metagenome | biome: gut microbiome | host: Homo sapiens | place: Madagascar | study: EMG produced TPA metagenomics assembly of the PRJNA485056 data set...
AATTTTGAATTTCGTTTTGAAAATCTGCTTTGTATTTATTAAGAATGTATATGACCTCATGATTTACGATTTGAAGGCGTCGTTCTTTATCGCCTTTTCCGTATATAAGAATAGTTCCGTCAAACAAATTTACATCACTACATTTTAGCGTACATAACTCAGATATTCGTATACCGGTAGCAAATAGGAGCTCGATTGCTGCGGCATCTCTTAATGCATTTCTTCGTTGATAAGTTGTATCCGCTGTACGGTGTTGATTGTAGATAGTGCATAAAAGTGTTTCAATGGTATGCAGTGGAATCGTTTTAGGCAATATGACCGGCTCGCGGAAGCGGAGCTGGATTTTATTAAATGGATTGTATTCGATGATTTCTTTGTATTCTAAATAATGGAAAAAGGCTTTTAATGAGGCAATTTTTCGCTTTACGGTTTTGGGCTTATATTTTTGGTGAAGAGTTGCGACATGATTCTCGAAAATTTCTGAAGTGATTTTTGTAATGCCAGAGGGAGAAAGTACTTCGAAAAATTGTCTTAGGTCAATTTGGTATGCTTTTAAAGTCTTTTCGTCTAAACGTTTCTGTGTAGCACAGTATTTTAAATAGGGTGAAATGTGTGATTGTAAGTTGTTCATAATATTCCTTTGTGTTAAAGCGTTTGTTATATATATCCTAAATGGAGAAAAGGGAAAAAGCTATACGTTGTGGGAAAAAGTTGAAACTACTTCATAGTGGACGGGACACAATTTTATATGTTCTCTCCGTTGATTCTATGGTAAGATATAGAAAATAATAGCAATCAAGGGAGTAGAAAATATAGAATGCTTTATATAGCGATATGTGACGATGAGAAATATTTCTGCTTGGAGGAGCAGGAGTTGATCACAGAGTTTTTGTTACAGAGAGGTTATAAAGTGCAATTTGATCAATATGCATCGGGAGAAGATTTGCTTCGGCAGGGGATGAAAGTTGCAAAATATGACGTTATTTTTCTGGATGTCAATATGGACAAGTTAAATGGAATTGAGACTGCGAGGCAGATAAGAAAATATTCGAATCGTAATTTTATTGTATTTGTTACGGCGTTTGTGCAATATGCGGTTAGCGGGTATGAGGTTGATGCTGTTCGGTTTATTCTAAAAGATGATCAATATGAGCTGCGATTACAGGAATGCCTGGATGCAATTCTCCAAAAGATGGAGGGGAAGAAAGGCACATTTAAATTTTCTTTTCAGGAGGGACAAGTGGATTTGCCATTTGAACATTTACGATATGTAGAGAGTCGGTTACACAAGCTGCTTTTTTACGTAAGCGATGAAAAGAAAGATGTTTATACGATGTATGAAAAGTTAGATCAAATTGATGATATACTGCAGGATGCAGGATTTTGCCGGATACATCAAAGTTATCTTGTAAATTTACAATACATTCAGGATATGAAGAGGTATAATGTTGTGTTGACCGATGGAGGCTGCCTTGCAGTTTCGAAGGCCAGATATAATGAATCAAAGGAGAAATGGATTTGTTATAAAGGTGAAATATGATGGGTGCATATGTATATGGTTTGATTTATACAATACTATTTGTTCTTCTTGGAAAATTATTTATAGAAGCATTGGGATGTACTTATCGATCTGAAAATAGAGAGATCAGAATCTTGCTATTGATCGGCATGACTATTGGAATGTACGCTATATCTATACTATTGAACGGAAATTGGATCGTGAAGGAGATTCTTGTATGGTTGGTTTGTACATTTATTATGTGGGGATATTTTAAACAGAGATTTTGGCGGATCGGGGCGTTCGTTTTATTATATCAGGGACTTGGTTTCTTACTTGATTATGTGACAATTATTATGATTGCCAGATGTTGCACGACGATTACGGAAGAACGAGTATCAGATCCGTTGATTACTGCATTGATGGGAATATTAAGTCAGGCATTATTGTTGGTTATTATTTTATTTATACACCGTTATATGTTGAAGAAGTCCATGGATGTGTTGACGGCGGTTGAATGGGCGCGGTTTTCGATATTTCCAACATTTACGGTGATTACATTAATTGCATTGCTTGCCAGCTTTGGAATTCCGCTTACCGATGTGCAGAAAAATATACTTTTGATCATCTCGTTTGGATTGATAGTAATGAACATATTGGTTTATTATCTGATTAATTCAATTTTGGAAAGGGAGATGCGGTTACGAGAAGATCAGGTATTTATGGAACGCGTCAAAAGTGAGACAGAGCGATATCGGGAACAGTCGAGGAATTATGAACGGCAAAGAAAAAGAGAGCATGAGTTCAAAAATCAACTGTTGGTTATTGGAGAACTTGCAAAACATAAACAAACAGACCAACTGATACAGTATTTGAAAGAGTGTCACGTTGAGATACAGGAAAATACAGATGTTATTGACACAAATAATGTAATTGTGAACTCGATTTTAAATGCCAAGTATCATGAGACCAGACAAAAGAAGATTATTTTTGAAATGAAAATTAATGATCTGTCAGGTCTTTGCATTGAAGACGAGGATATTGTATTAATTTTAGTTAATCTTCTGAACAATGCGATTGAAGCATGTGAACAGTGTGAGCGAAGAATTATTCGCTTGAAGTTCGTCAGAGAAGAGCATCAAATCATTATTTCTGTAGTCAATACTTTGCAGGTGCAACCTATTGTGATGATGGGACGGTACATAACGAGCAAGACCGATGATGTACAGATGCACGGAATTGGCATTGAAAATATTAGGGAAACAGTGGAAAAATACGATGGTTCATGCGTGATAAAGTATGATGAAACAAGCTTTCGCTTTGCAATCGTTATACCGAATAAATAGAAGGCAGGTGCTATAGGGCACCTGTTTTTTGACCAATTCTGACATAAAAATTCCATTTCTGCCATAAATATTTCTAATTAGCTTTTTCTAAATTAAAATGAGACCTAGATTAAGAAAAAGGAACGAGATAGAAAATATGGCTGAACAATTGGCTCATTTATGGGTAAATACATTATATATCAATGGACGAATTGAGGAGAAAGACAAGGCAATCTATTTTTATTCCATCCAGGTATTTATTGAAAAATTGATGGGAATGTCAATTATCTTTTTATTGGCTATATGGTTTGGAACGATTGGAGAAACAATTCTTTTTCTTTTGTTTTTTTCTGCAATTAGAAAACATGCAGGCGGTTTCCACGCAGAAACATTCCGGGCATGCCTGTTTGGCACCGTTGGCATTTATATTTTATATGCCAAGGTGATTTCCCCTTTTTTAGCAAGACACATGGATATAAATATAGCGCTTACATTTGTTGCATTGATTGTTATTTTGGTGATTGGTGCAGTAAATCATCCGAATATGGGATGGAGTAAGAAGGAGCATGATGACAGCAAATATATTACAAGGGTAACTGCTTTCATTGAATTTGTCAGTATCGTGTTTTTTTCTTACTTAAAATTTGAGGATAGCTATATATTGTACATGAGTTTTGGACTAATATTGAGTGCCTTATTAATGGGAATAGGGAAAGCACTTGGACAGGAGGTGAAGGAATCATGAAAAAAGAACTGGAGAGAGGAATGCTGAATATTTTGGACAAGACTGCTAAGGTTGAAGTTCAGAAAAGCACTAATGAAAAATGGCCGATTTGTCCGTTAATTTTACATCAGCCGAAGAGACCGAAGAAAGCGTAAGATAAGATGCTAAAAGGAAAGACTCCAACATGGGATATAGTGTTGGAGTCTTTTGACTTACATTTGAGTGATAAAATGCAAATTAAATTAGTTATTTAAATAGTATGCGTTCCATGGTGCGTATATAGATTGCATGGAGAAGAGATAGTATTGTGAAGGGAGACGATGTTATGAAGATAAATAAAATAAGGATTAAAAATTTTAGGGGAATTAAAAATTCTGGAATCATAGAATTGGGCAATCTAAATGCTTTAGTTGGGAAGAATGATGCAGGAAAATCTTCTATTTTACATGCAATAGATGAGTTTTATAATGAAAACAAGATTCTTGAAGGGCATAGATATTTTGGCGCCGGTGATGAAGCAACTGAAATAGAAATATGGTTTGGGGGAGTGGAGCTAGAGGCGATACCTAAAGTTTTGTTAGATCAAGATGGTTACCTACATGTTAAAAAGAAAGCTAATAGTATTGGAGAGACATACAAACAATCTATTATTACGTTGGATTTCGCCAAGACTGAATATAAAAATATGTTTCAAATGACAACTGCAAAACAAGGCACTATATTTCGCTCTTTAGGGAAGGAAGTTCCTGACGAGATGAATAGAGAAGTTCTGTTTGATTTGGTAAATGAATTAGTTGATATTGAAACAAGTTATGTGGAAGAAGAATATGAAATAAAATCAAGCATGATTAAAGAAATTATAAAGAGTCTTTATCCACAGTTTTCTTTGTTCTTAGCAGATACAAGCTTAGATACTAGTACATCGTCATTTCAGAATCAGTTTAAGAAAATTGTAACAAATGCTATAGAAGCGCATATACAAGAATTTTCAAATTTACAGAACGAGGTAGATTTGACATTAACAAACGAAATCAGGAAAATTGGTCAGTTTATGTCAACACATTATTCTGGTATGACGGATCTTAAACCAGATATTACATATGAATGGCAGAAACTGGTTAATTTCGACGTTATAATGAAAGATGACCAAGGATATGAAATAAATATTGCTAATAAGGGAACCGGTATTCAGCGTTTGTTTATGGTTTCTTATTTCCAATATTTAGCAGAACAAACATCAGAGAATGAGAAAAGTTATATCTTTGTAATAGAAGAACCTGAAACTTTTTTGCATCCAGGAGCTCAAAGAACCTTGTTGGATTCATTAAAACGAATCGCAGAAGTTCACCAAGTTATTATTTCAACACATTCACCTGTTTTTGCAAGCGAGATTGATAATAGAAATATTATTGTAGCAACAAAAATCAATGGAGAATCTCAGTATAGTCAGGGAGAAGGTGTATCTGCAGATTTATTGGTTAATGAATTGGGGGTTAGAGCGAGTGATAATATTGTTAACAGCAAATTACTTGTGTTTGTTGAGGGCAGTAATGATGTAAAATTTTGGGATCGTATTTACAGATTAGTTCATGGTCATACATATGAGGAGGACAAAATATTATTTGTTCCAGGGGGTGGAACTGAGCTTCACAACATTGCTGAAATGAATTTGATGAGTAAATTGAATAGAAATTTTATGGTCATAGTTGATAAGGATGCTGGTGCGGTGGATTATGAAGAAAAACTACATAAACAAGAAAGATTAATAAGTGTGGTTGAAGCCAAGGGCGGAGAAGTGATCGTATTACGAAAGAGAGAAATAGAAAATTACTATTCCCCACATATTGTAAAAGAAATGTTGGAGGAAAGAGGTGTCGAGATAGAAGAATTTGAAATAGGAGCATATGACGACTTTCCGACAATAATGAAACGTCGTTTTGAGGGGCAGAATGTCCAGATGAAGTTAAAGAATAACATAGAGGTATTCGAAAGAATGAGTTTGGAGGATTGGAAGAATGTAAGTGCATATATGGAGAACGGGATAGAGCATTACGAGTTAGTAGAAATTGCTAAAGCAATAAAAGAGAGAATAGGGGAATAAAAAGTTATGAAAAACAAGAAAACATGTATGGAATGCTATTTTATTATCATTAATAACAGCAATGGAAGACATTACTTGTGGCAAATTTATAAATAAGAAAAAATTATTGAACCCCTTTTTCAATTATAGATAGATGATAAGTGAGTGGAGTACAAAGGAGGAATAAAATATGCCACAAATAGAGGATATTCAAAATTTCAAAGATATTATCGTGCCAGCTATATTTGGAATTTGTTTAGCTATTGTTTCCGTTGGAAAGGCGTTATATGTAACACCGATTGAAAACGTTTTCATGAGCGAACGAAAAAGAATGACGTATGATATGTTTATGGTGTTAATGATCTGGGGACTGTTCGCATTCGCAGACGGTGTTGTAGTGTTTTTGATGCCACAGAGAAACGGAATAATATTATTATTAGGATTAGGAAGTCTAATATTTTTTGGAATTCGTTATGCTGTATATTTCTTTATTCTACGTAAGGCTAAAAAATGTAAAGAAGATATAGAAAAGTTGATAAATCATTATATCGAGAAGCAGGTTGAATCTTTGTGGATGATGTGGATCGTTGAAATTATGGTGCTTTTATATGTGTATGATATAAATAAATATAAAATGAATCTAGCTATATATATTAGTGTGGCTAGTTTATTACAGGTGATAGTAATATCTTTGTTTAATCCTTGTGAAGTTAAGAAAAAATACTTATATTACATTATTGATCAAGGGCAAAAGTATTACATATACAAAGCGATAAGTAAACAGGAGTATTTGTGTGGAGATACTATTGAACAGGAAAATAAAACGGGATATCGTGTTATTGAGAAAAATAAGTTGAAAGAGGGAAAAATAGAGCGTGAAATCTATTGCACGTCTTTTGATGAGGACAAGATCAAATATAAAAAATATTTGGACAAACAACGTGAAGAAAAGAAGGCCAAGAAATAGATGACCTCATTGTCTGCATATGACTTTGTTGGGGAGTCTGTGATCGAGTTGTATAACAATCAAAATTGTTTCCAAAGATATATTTCTCGAATTTCATAGTATCCGCCGATGCGAAAGATAGCATCAATTATATTTTGTGGCTCGCATAGTGGGAGAAAAATGCTTAATGCTGTCAATGTCGTGATCCTGAATTCATCGCTTTCATATAAACTAAATACGATGGAAAAGTATCAAATTTGCAAATGAAAGAGGGAAGGAAATCTTTATGAAGAAAAGAATAATAACTTACCGGCAGAAAATCGACGCACTCCTGGCCCACCCGGACAATATCTCTCCGGATCGCTGGTCCGACATCCTACAGGAGCATCTGATCCAGATTGGCTTTTTCCAGCATGAGAGACTGGTGCACCTGATCGTGACGGTGACGTTTGCGATCCTGACGCTGATTTCGATTGTAGCGGCGCTTATGATTTGTAATCCGGCATTGTATGTGTTAACATTATTGTTGGTTGTTCTGTTGATTCCATATATTATGCATTATTATACGTTGGAAAATGAAGTGCAGAAGATGTATGGACAGTATGACAGAATTTTGGAGCATATAAGAGAAGAAAACCACGGGTTACAATAGTGTTTTAGGAGTTACATATGATTGATTTTCACAGTCACATTCTTCCGGAGATGGATGATGGCAGTAAGGATGCGAAGATGTCGCTTGCGATGCTTCAGATGGAGCGGGAGCAGGGCGTGACGGAAGTGGTCTTTACGCCGCATTTCTATGCGCAGCAGGATACGGTGGCGCATTTTCTTAAGAAAAGAGAACAAAGTGTGAGCCGGCTGGAGGCTGCGGCGCAGCAGGCTGGTGTGGAGCTGTTGCCGTATCATCTTGGGGCGGAAGTGTATTATTTTCGGAATATCGGTAACGCGGATATGATTCCGGAGCTGTGCATTGGAGACAGTGGCACGGTCTTGCTGGAGATGCCATTCTGTCAGTGGGAGAAAGATGTGTATGTCGATGTGGCGAATCTTGTTCGCAGGCAGGGAATCCGTGTTGTGCTGGCGCACATTGAGCGCTACTACAAGCTGCAGAAGGACAAGAGTGTCTGGAATGAAATCATGGATCTGCCGCTGGAGTGCCAGATGAATGCCGGACCGTTTCAGGATTGGAAGAGGCGGCGGATGTGCATCGGGCTTCTGAAGCAGCATGAAGCGGTGCTGATGGGAAGTGATGCGCACAATCTGACGAGCCGCTGTCCGAATCTGAAGGCGACATGCGAATTGCTGGAGGCGAAAGTTGGTGCGGGATATACCGCAAGAGTGGATGAGTTGGCACGGGAATTGTTACGTCGGTAATCGGACCGCTATACCGGGAATCCTGGTTGGACGGCCTTAGTATTGGCTTGAAAAGTAGTTTGTTTTTGTCTGATTTTGGGAAAATGCATACGGCAGTTGCAAAGCGTGAGATCATCCTTTACAATAGATGATAGAAGTTGGTGAGGGGACCACAAGTTTCTATGGAAGGAAGAAGAATGAAGACAACACTACTGATTATGGCAGCCGGAATCGGATCGCGTTTCGGCGGGGGAATTAAGCAACTGGAGCCTGTAGACGCACAGAATCATATTATTATGGACTATTCGGTGCATGATGCGATTGAGGCAGGTTTCAACCATGTGATTTTTATTATTCGTAAGGATATTGAGGAAGATTTTAAGAATGCGATTGGCAACCGTATCGCGGATATTTGTGCCGGGTTTGATGTAAAGGTAGATTACGCGTTTCAGGATATCCGTGATATCCCGGGCGAGCTTCCGGAGGGAAGAACGAAGCCCTGGGGAACCGGACAGGCAGTACTTGCGGCAAAGGATCTGATCGATGCGCCTTTTATCGTGATCAATGCGGACGACTATTATGGCAAGGAAGGTTTCCGGGCGGTTCATGAGTACCTGGTGGAAGGCGGAACGTCTTGTATGGCCGGCTTTGTGCTGAAGAATACATTGTCGGATAACGGTGCGGTAACGCGCGGTGTCTGCAAGATGGATGCGGACAGCAATCTTACAGAAGTTGCGGAGACCAAGAATATTGTTAAGACTGCAGATGGAGCACAGGCGGATGGAGTGAAGCTGGATGTGGATTCGCTTGTCTCGATGAATATGTGGGGACTGACGCCGGATTTCGTGGATACGTTAGAGGCAGGATTCAAGGAATTTTTCGAGAAAGAAGTACCACAGAATCCATTGAAGTCGGAGTATCTGATCCCGATCTACATCGGCGAGCTTCTGGCGGAGGGCAGGATGGCGGTCAAGGTGCTGCGCACGAACGATACGTGGTATGGCATGACCTATAAGGAAGATGTTGCAGCGGTCCGGGAGAGCTTTAAGAAGATGCTTGCAGACGGAACGTACAAGGAAGATCTGTTTTCTGACCTGTAATCTTGCATATAGACAAGCACAGATGCAAAATGCATTTGTGGAATCCAAGTGACGAAGATGTCGCCACCTTCTAGGAATAGAGGGTGGCGATTTTGCAATCTAGATCTGATCGATTGCTTCGATCAATTCATTGACATCGAGATGCGTATACACACGTTCCGTGAGTGACATCGCACCGGCGTGGCCGACGATCTTCTTGATGATCGTCTGGTCGATGTGCGCATCCGCCATCATGGAGATCGTGGTGTGGCGGCAGCAGTGCGGTGTCCGGTCAATGCCCAGCCGGTTCAATAAAGGCTTAAAGAAATTGCTGTAATAATTGTGGTAGGTAAAATGTTCGCTGTCCATCGTGTGGATTAGGTATTCGCAGGCGGAGCAGTCGTTGTACCAGCGTTCGTAGAAGGGAAGTACCTTGGCGGCGATAGGAACTTTGCGGATGCCGCTTACGGTCTTGCTGTCTATGACATCGAAGTAGCGTTCCTTAAGATGGACGTTTTCCTTCTTTAGATCGAGCAGCTCCGAGACACGGACGCCGTTGTAGATCAGCATGAGAATGGTCTGATAGTAGGGATCGTTCTTGTGTTTCCAAAGCAAAGCGATCTCCTGTGGCGTAAAGCGTTCGCGCTCCGTCTTATTCGGATTGCGATCCTTGTATTTGATGATATTGACGTAAGTGGAGTAATCTTTGACAACGATTTCATGCTTCATCGCATATTCGTAGAGCTGGTTGTAGAGTACGCGCAGCTTCTTGAGCGTTGGGTAATTCTTGCCGCAGCGGTCGACCACGCGCTGCAGGTCATCGAGGCGCAGGTTGCGAAACGGCACATCTGTGATATCCTGACAGATCGCGTATGCGGCGCGGTAACCTTTGATGTTGGAATGGGAAGTGGTTGGAAATTTTTCGGCGGACCAGCGCTCGTAGATGTCGGCAAATGTCAGCTTAAGTGATGCACCGTCAATCGGGTAATCGTTGTATCTTGCGAGTATCTGCAACGCTTCCGCACGGGTGGATGCATATCCCAGGATTTGATAGCGTTGTACGCGTTTTCCGGTCTGATCATTGTAGTACCAGCCTGTTGTGATGCGGGCTGCGTAAGGTCTTCTTCGGGCTCCGGAGAGTTTGACAACTCCGCCGTATCCGTTTGGTAATCTCATAATGGTATCCTCTTTCTCTTGTGTTTCGTAGAGTAGTCCTATTGATAGTACTATAAAATGCGTTAACTTTTGAAAAAAGTTGACAGGTTGTGTCTGGGGGGAAGTACTGTATGTCGGCACATAGACATTATGCTGGAAAATTGGTATAATAAAACAAATATTTGGAAGTGACGAAAGAGGATTGCGCATGCAGCAGTGTATGGCGCATTTTGAGGAAACAAAGTGTATCATAAGGGCAAAAATACCTGGACAAAGCATCTGGATTTTATGATTCTAGATATTATCTGTCTGGAAGTGTCATTTTTCCTGGCTTATGTTATCAGACACAAAAGTACGGGATTGTTTACAAACTTAATATATGAGAATCTTGCGATTGTCTTGTTTTTTGTGGATATTGTGCTGCTTCTTGCGCTGAATACGCTCAAGAATGTGCTCAAACGCGGGTATCTGAAGGAATTTACGGCTACGCTCAAGCACGTGTGTCTGCTCGCGCTTGTGTCGGTTTTGTATCTGTTCTCTGTGAAGGATGCGGGGGATTTCTCGCGTATGACGTTCTTTCTGATGGCTTTTCTTTACCTGTTTATCAGCTACGGAGTGCGCATTCTGTGGAAAAAGCATGTTTTGATGCGAATCAAGCTGGGACAGCAGAAATCCGTGCTGATCATTACGGACAAGCAGCAGCTTTTGCGTGTGAAGAAGGATATCCAGAGTCATTCTTATGAGATGTTTCAGGTGTCCGGCATTGTGGTGGTTGATCTGCCGGAGGAATCTGTGCGCTTGAAAAATTCGAATAATGAGGCAGAAAGTGGTGAGACTGGGAAGAATTCGGATGATTCGAAGAATGTGACAGAGAACTTTGCAGATAATGAGATACATGTTGGTGATTCGATCAATGGAATCCCTCTTGTGGCAGGTCGTGACACGATGATGGAATATCTTTGCCGTGAGTGGGTGGATGAGGCTTTCATTGACCTGTCGGCGCAGAGCACGAGGCTGGATGGACTGGTGAATCAGCTGATGGAGATGGGGGTTGTGATTCACATTAAGCTGGCGGAGCGCCTGGCACTCAACAACCAGAAACAATTTATCGAAAGTATGGGAAAGTATACCGTGCTGACGACAAGTATGAATACCATTTCCGGTACGCAGCTTTTCTGCAAGAGATTGCTGGATATTATCGGAGGCGTGGTCGGTTGCATTCTGACTGGAATTCTGTTTTTGTTCGTTGCACCGGCAATCTATATAAAGTCGCCGGGACCGATCATTTTTTCCCAGATTCGTATCGGAAAGAATGGAAAGAAATTTAAACTCTATAAGTTCCGCAGCATGTATCCGGATGCAGAGGCGCGCAAGGCGCAGCTCCTTGCTGATAATCGTGTCAGCGATGGAATGATGTTTAAGCTGGACTATGACCCGCGTATCATTGGCTGCCGCAGGCTTGCGGATGGCACGGTCAAGAAGGGAATCGGCAACTGGATCAGAGACTGGTCCATCGATGAGTTCCCGCAATTCTGGAATGTCTTAAAGGGAGACATGAGCCTTGTCGGAACCAGACCGCCGACGGAAGATGAGTGGGAAAAATATGATCTGCATCACCGTGCGCGCCTGGCAATCAAGCCTGGCATCACCGGAATGTGGCAGGTCAGCGGTCGCAGCAATATCACGGAGTTCGAGCAGGTGGTTGAGCTGGATCGGTATTATATTACCAATTGGAGTATGGGATTGGATTGGAAGATTCTGTGTAAAACGTTGGTGGTTGTGTTTGGTCGGGATGGATCGATGTAGGAGAGTTTTATAGTTAGAAATGGGAAAATAATGGAAGCAAAATTTTCGGTGGCTATGTTTGGTCATAAGCGCTTGTCAAGAGAAGGCGGAATAGAAATTGTTGTACGCGAATTGGCTATAAGGATGGCTGCAAATGGGTATCGGGTGACCTGTTATAATCGAGGTGGCCATCATGTAAGTGGGATAAAGTATGATGATTATCAGCAGCAAAAATGTGGCGGCGTATATCAAAAGACAGTTCCTACAATTGATGTAAAGGGAATGGCTGCTGTGAGTGCGTCTTTTTTTGCTGCGTTATGCAGTGCATTTGGTCAATATGATGTGGTTCATATTCATGCCGAGGGACCAGCTTTTTTCGCTTGGATACCGAAAATGTTTGGGAAAAAAATTGTTGTAACTATTCACGGCATTGATTGGAAAAGAGAAAAGTGGCAATCAGGTGGAGGACGTAAATTCATTCTTCAAGGAGAAAAAAATGCCGTAAAATATGCAGACGAAATTATTGTACTGAGTAGAGAAGCACAAAATTATTTTTGGGAGACTTATGGGAGAAAAACACGCTTTATCCCAAATGGAGTAAAGCGTCATAAAGTTCGGTGTGCTAATCTTATTACTGAAAAGTTTGGGCTGCAAAAGGAATCGTATGTGCTATTCCTCGGTCGTCTTGTTCCCGAAAAAGGAATCCGTTATCTGATAGAAGCATTTAAACTTGTGGAAACAGATAAAAAGCTTGTGATTGCAGGGGGATCTAGTGATACAGATTCCTATATTAGAAAGCTGAAGGAATGTGCGAAGACAGACAAACGAATTGTTTTTACAGGATTTGTGCAGGGACAGATGCTGGAAGAATTGTATAGCAATGCATATGTCTATGCGTTACCTTCGGATCTGGAAGGAATGCCATTAAGCTTATTGGAGGCGATGAGCTATGGGAATTGTTGTTTGGTTTCCAATATTCCAGAGTGTGTTGAGGTAGTTGAGGATAAAGCCATTCTTTTTCGAAAGTCAGATATAGGTGATTTACAATTAAAATTGCAGGATGTTTGTAACCATCCGGAAAAAGTGGCAGCATTGAAATCGAAAGCAGCGAATTTTATTTGTGAAAAATATAATTGGGATGAAGTCGTTCAAGAAACTTTAGATTTATATAGAGGAATAATGTAGTGCGTGTGTTAATGATAAACAAGTTTTTATATCCGAATGGCGGAAGCGAAACGTATATATTTAAAGTGGGTCAGACATTGGAAAAGATGGGCCATGAGGTACAGTTTTTCGGCATGGAACATGCGGGAAGGTGTGTTGGAAATCACATTGATGCATATACAAGCAAGATGGATTTTCATTGCAGTTCAAGAATTACAAAATTAGTTTATTCAATCAAAACAATCTATAGTATTGAAGCTCGTATGCAGATACGAAAGGTTTTGGATGATTTTCAACCGGATGTTTGTCATCTTAATAATTTTAATTATCAATTGACACCTGCTATTATTTTAGAAATTGTTAGATGGCGTAGGAAAACCGGAAATAAGTGTAAAATTGTTTATACGGCACATGATTATCAATTGGTTTGTCCTAATCATATGTTGAACAATCCACTTACTCATGAAAATTGTGAGAAGTGCCTGGGGGGGCATTTTTGTAATTGTACAAAAAATAAATGTATTCATGGTTCTTGGACCAAAAGCGTGATTGGTTCGATAGAAGCTTTTTTTTGGAAATGGAAAGGTGTTTACCAATATATTGATACGATGATTTGCTGTTCGAATTTTATGAAAAATAAGTTGGATACGAACGCTTTGTTTTCAAAGAAAACGGTAATGATGCATAACTTTGTTGAAAAAGTAGAGTGGCGTTTGGTTAACAAACAAAACTATGTGTTGTATTTTGGTCGCTTCTCAGAAGAAAAAGGAATTAGAACATTGATGGAAGTCTGCAAGAGACTGCCGGAAATTCATTTTATTTTTGCAGGATCAGGTCCGCTTGAAGAGGAAATTAGTAAGATACCAAATATTCAATGTGTTGGATTTCAAAAGGGAGAGGCGCTTGAAACGTTGATTCGTAAAGCAAAATTTACGGTGTATCCATCTGAATGGTATGAAAACTGTCCTTTTTCTGTGCTGGAATCGCAAATGTGCGGAACACCGGTTGTGGGAGCTGATATAGGTGGGATATCAGAATTGATTGAGGATAATGTAGATGGAAAATTATTTGAGAGTGGAAATAAGCAAATGCTTATGAACTGTATAAAGGAATTATGGAGTGAACCGGAACAACTATATGAATATTCAAAAATGTGTCAGAAAAAAGAAGTAGACGATGCAGAGACGTATTGTAGAAAACTTATTCAAGTATACAATAATTGATTTTGGAGGATGAAAATTTTATTGACTTACATGGTAGAAAATGTAGTACTTGCGGATTGTCCAGCGGATGAAATAAAGAGTTTTGTGGAAGGATTAAATGAGTTGTCCGAACAGAAATACCAATGTGTAAGTGAAGTGGCTTGCGGAATACGAACGGGAATTATTTCTGAAATCGGTCGATATAAGGCATACTTCAAAGCGGGCTGGCATGCTTTTAAAAATAGAAAGAAATATGGTGTGATTATAGGCTGGCAACAATTTTATGCGTTGATTTTTTGTTTCTATTGTAGATTGTGTCATGTGAAAAAGGAAAATACGGTAGTTGCACTTAATTTCACTTATAAAGCGAAAAGAGGACTCATTGGAGTTTTGTACAAGTGGTTTATGAAACAGTGTGTATGCGGTGGCTATTTGGATTATATTCATGTTCCATCTGAAAGTTATGCTGATCAATTCTGCAAAGATTTTGGTTTTGAGAAAAAGAATATTATTGTTATGCCATTTGGAATTGATGATATTTATGATGAATGGAAAGATTCTGCAGTGCCTGTAGGATGTGAGAAAAATGGATATGCAATGTCAATTGGGCGATCCAACAGGGACTTTGATTTTTTGGTAGAAGCATGGAGTAAAATTGAGTTACCGTTGGTGATTATCTCAGATTCGTATTCTCCACGATGTAAATTACCGGAGAATGTTGTAGTATTGGATAATATTGCCGGTAAGGACCAGTATCCATATATAGTCAATGCAAAAATGGTGATTATTTCGATTGCAGATGGAAGAATCTGTTCCGGAGATACCGTTTTACTTACATCTTTTTCATTTGAAAAAAAGGTAATCGTAACGAAACCAAGTACACTAGGGGAAATGTATATTCAAAATAAAGAAAATGGATATTTGATCGAAAAAAATATGAGCGAACTGATTACACTTGTAGATGAAATTTGTATGGAAGATAACAATGAGGTTGGCAAGCAGGCTCGAGATACTTACTTAAATCGGTATTCTAGATATTCAATGGGAAGACGTGTAGCGGAGTTTATTAGAGAGGAAATATAAGGATGACGAAAGAACAGAAGTTAAACGGAACCGTAATTGTTACATATCGATGCAATGCTCGCTGTTCCATGTGCAATCGATATAAAGCGCCTTCCAGACCGGAAGAGGAAATTAGTATTGAGACAATAAAAAAATTGCCTAAGATGTATTTTACAAATATTACGGGGGGAGAACCTTTTATACGCACGGATTTAAAAGAAATAGTTCGAGAATTATATAAGAAGTCGGATCGAATTGTTATTTCAACCAATGGATTTTTTACAGAGAGGATTATTGATCTGTGCAAGGAATTTCCACAGGTTGGAATTCGTATTTCTATTGAAGGTCTTGAGCAAACAAACGATGAAATCCGTGGTTTGCAAAATGGTTATCAGCGTGGTTATGGTACGCTGAAGAAGTTACGTGAGATGGGGATGAAGGATGTCGGTTTCGGAATGACTGTTCAGGACAAGAACGCCCCTGATCTGGTTCCATTGTACAAAATCTCTGACGAGATGGGAATGGAATTTGCTACGGCTTCTCTGCACAACAGTTTCTATTTTGTTGAATCGAAAAATATTATTCATGATCGACCAATGGTGGCTAAAAACTTTGAACAGTTAGTCAATGAATTGCTTCGCAGCAACAGTCCTAAGAAGTGGTTTCGTGCTTATTTCAATCATGGACTGATCAACTACATTTACAGTCAGAAACGTCTGTTGCCTTGTGACATGAGCTTCGATACCTTTTTCATTGATCCATATGGCGATGTCATGCCTTGTAATGGAACCCAAGATAAAGAAGTTATGGGAAATTTGAATACCCAAAGTTGGAATGAAGTGTGGAATGGTTCACAGGCAGAAATTGTCAGAAAAAAGGTGCGTTGTTGCAATCGTGAGTGCTGGATGATTGGATCTGTATCACCAGCCATGCATAAGTATATTTGGAAACCGGCAACATGGGTTTTTGCGCATAAGTTCAAAGCGTTGTATACAAAACATCCATATAGTATGTATGAACTAAAAGCTTGTCGTGATTATCGAGATGGTGTAATTACAAAAGAAGAGTTGGATAGATGTAGTACGTGTGATATATATGGAAACGTTAACGACGGGTTAAGTATAGCGAGTAAGGAGCAATTGAGAGACAAAAGAGGAGAAGAAATTGTCGAGTCCGATATTGCAAAACAAATGAAGGGATAGCAAGATTAGAATTATGAAAATATATATAAGTCGAGATTACAGAAAAGTATTATGTGCCTTTATTTTGTATTTTACTATTTTTATTGGTTTTTTGACGTATAATTTTTCTGTTTCTACTTCGGTCCTATATTTGTGTGATGTGGTTGTAGTAATACTTTTGGTGGCATTATCTAAGAGAATGCACAAGCTGGTTAAACAGCGTGATATAGTAAGAGTTTTGACTCCTATTTTTATTTTGTTGGTATTTGGAAGCATTGTTGCAATATTGAATGGTGGGAGTATTGTTAGATGGTTATGGAGCATAAGAAATTGGGGGAGATTATTTGCCTTCTTTTTAATTGTTCTTTCGATATTTGAAAAAAAGGATTGTGATAGATTTTGTGATTTTGCATGTAAGCTGTATCATGTTAATTTCATAGTAGTTCTTTTTCAGGCATTATTTCTCAGAGGAAGGTATACGCAAGATTCACTAAATGGTTTATATGGGCGCGATGTAAGTAGTGTTCATATTACCATGACACTTGTCGTTGTCTCGATTGTGACTGCGCGTTATGTCACAAAAAAGATAACTTATAAAAAATTTTTGTTGATAATGGCAGAAGTATTTATAGTTGCAATTATTGCGGAGTTAAGAGTTATACCTGTAATTGTTATTATTTTAGTAGTACTAGCTTATATAATGTCGTTTAAGTTAACTGTTCGAAAAGTTTTTAAAGCGATAGGGGGAATTGGAATCGGTGTAGTTGGGGTTTTGCTGGTAAGTTATTTCTTGAAAATTTTTTATCCGGAAACGGCACTTAATTATTCCGTAAGAAGTATTATTGACGCGGCTTCTACAACGGGGGGATACGGACATTCTGGTGGAATTGATCGATTGACGTTTATTACAGTTATCAATGAGAGAATATTTAATTTAAAAAAAGAATGGATATATGGAATTGGTATTGGAAATGCAGAATATTCTGCATTTACTTCATTGTGCAGTCCGTTTTATCAAATCTATGGAAACACGTTGGGATATTTACGGTTTAGTTCGGCTATGCTTTACATAGAAACTGGAATCATTGGAATTGCCTTATATTTTTTGTCTTTTTTTAACGTGTTTATACATTTTTTTAATATGGTTAAAACTCGAGTTAAGGCACATTCTTTTGTTGAAGATAGTTTTTATGAGATTTTAGGTGGAGAAATTGCGTTAATCAATATATTTTATATAATATATAACAATTTGCAAAGGACTGATGTGGCGTATATATTAGCATTTTATTTAGCCATTTCCTTTGTTGGTATTCAAAAGGGGTATGTTGATGGCAAGGGATAGTATAAGAGTATTACATGTTGGATTGTCTGCGAATATGGGCGGGATTGAAAATGTGGTTCGCTCATGGAACAGTTTACTTCCGAATAATATAAAATTTGATTTCATCAATAATGGATCTGGTTTGTTGGCATATCAAGGAGAGTTTGTGGATAAGGGGGCTAAAATATATGACATTGTGCCAAGAAATAAAAATCCGTGGAAATCGTATAGGCAATTAAGACGGATAATTATAGAAAATCAATATGATTATATACATCATCATATGATGTCATATTCATGGCCAGAACCATTATTGCTTGCACAGCAGATTGGTTCGACAAAAGCTATCGCACATAGTCATTGTGTAGGAGCTGAAAATTTAGACTTGAAATATCGAATCCTTGATCATATTGGAAGAAAACGTCTTGAACGACGGGAGTATTATAAAATTGCGTGTGGCAATGCCGCAGGACTTGATATGTTTCGAACCGACAATTTTGTTGTTATAAAGAACGGTGTTGAATTTTCAAAATGTCAATTTTCCGAAATGAATCGATTGCTGATAAGGCACCAATATTTGATTCCGGACGGCACCTTTGTGGTTGGACATGTTGGAAGGTCTGGAATAGAAAAAAATTATCCGTTTATTATACAATTATTTTGCGACTTGTTGAAACAGCGTGCGGATACAGTTTTGATGCTTATAGGAAATGTAAATGATGATATATCAATTCAAAAGCTTGTGCATGAAAAAGGGATACAGGATAGGGTTATATTTACTGGTGTAATCCCTGATTTGAAGATGTATTATTCCGCAATGGACGTGTTTATTCTTCCATCGTTATCAGAGGGAGTAAGCGTTGCACAATTGGAAGCACAGGTGTCGGGACTGGAATGCTTAGTTAGTGAATTTGTTTCTTCAGATGCTGATATTAGTGGGAATGTAAATTATATTTCAGTTTCTGATACTCGAGATTGGGTAGAAAAGTTAATGAGAATCAATAATCATAATAGAGACATTTCTAGTTTAAATATTGATTATTCCTATGATTTGAAAGAAACAGCACAGAACATGTTTGGGTTCTATGAAGCACATATGTGATTATGCTTAAATTAAAGTATTGATGTTAGTGGGATGGAAATGTAAATGATAGAATTGAAATCATTTGAAGTAAAGCAGGAATTAAAAAATATGTTGATGTTTTTTGATTCTTTTGTAAACAAGGTTGGCATCCAATATAGTGTCACATCAGGGACCATGTTAGGGGCTATTCGCCATGGCGGTTTTATTCCTTGGGATGATGATATTGATGTGGGAATGATAAGGAGTGAATATGATCGTTTTGTTGAAGTCGTGACAGATATGGATATGAGTCTCGGAATATATGATTTTATAGGATATGAATTGAAAAATTCTTATTGGCCGTTTATAAAAATGGTTAATAAGAATATTATTGTTTATGAAGAAAATACTTGCAAGGAACAATATCTTTGGATCGATATTTTCCCATTTGATTATGTGCCAAGGAGCCTAAAAAGTACTTATCCTTTTTTTGTAGAAAAATTTTTAAAGAATCCATTAGGATATAAAATTCGTGAGGATTTAGATGCAAATAAGTTTATAGAACATAATCTCAGCGCTCCCAGGTGGCTATATTGGAAGTGCAGAGAAAGATTGCTTAAAGATGTTCCTGCACAAATGTTAGCGGGAAAATTGATAAAAATATGCAAATCTTTTTCTCCAGAAAGTGAATATGTGATGGACTTAGTGTGGGGAAATAAAGCAATACCTAAATCTTTGTTCGAGGAGATTACAACGTACGAGTTTGAAAGTATAACAGTAAGAGGAATTAAGGATTATGATGCATATTTAAAATGTGTATATGGGGATTATATGAAAATTCCAGACATAGAGGCGCAAACAAATCATGGAATTAGAGCATGGAGAAAAAACAATGAAGAGTAAGGTGACATTATTAAATATGATGTCAGGCTTTACGCTCCAATTTTTTACAATAGTAAGTGGATTCATAATTCCTAGAATTATTCTCACTTATTTTGGATCGGATGTAAATGGATTGATTTCGTCCCTAAATCAGTTTTTGGGTTATATTGGATTGCTGGAGGGCGGAATTACTGGGGTAATAGTTGCTAATCTATATAAACCAATTGTTGAAAACGATAATAGTAAAATATCATCTGTCTTGGTGACTGCTAAAAATTTTTATAATAAAATAGGTATTCTTTTTATAGGATATTCGGTAATAGTGGCATTTATTTATCCATTATTGGTTAAAAGCCAATTTAGCTATACTTATGTGTGGTCATTAACTTTGGTTTTGGCAATTACTTTGTTTATCCAATATATGTTTTCCTTAACACTGAAAACTTTGCTTGAGGCAGATAAAAAAAATTATGTGGTGAATTTTGTACAGTGTGCAATAGTAATCAGTAATGTTGTTTTTGCCTTTATGTCAGTTGTTATATATCCAAATGTACATATTTTGAAGCTGGTTAGTGGAGTACTGTTTGTTTTTCAACCAATTGCTTATAAAAAATTTGTTGATAAAAATTATAAGATTGATTGGAACGCAAAAAAAGATAATTCGCTGATTGTGTCTAGATGGAATGGGTTTGCGATAAATTTTGCGGCATTTATACATAATAGTACAGACATTACAATCCTTACAATTTGTGCTGATTTGAAAATGGTTTCTATATATAGCGTTTATTGTTTGGTGAGTAATGGATTAAAACAGCTTATCAATGCATGCTTATCCGGAATTTCTAACACTGTTGGACAAGCATATGCAAAAGGTAATTGGAAAGACGTGAATTTGAAGTTAGACATTTATGAATATATTGTGTTTGTTTTAGTCTTTTTCTTGTATACAATGGCTGCATTGCTAATTACCCCCTTTGTGCTACTATATACAAAGGGAATAACAGATACAAATTATAATCAACATATATTTGGAGTGCTTTTATGTATTTCGGAAGCTATGTATTTGGTTAAATTGCCGCACTTGAATTTAGCATACGCTGCTAATAAGTTTAAGGAAATTACGCGGCCGGCATATATCGAAGCTGGAATAAATGTTATTATATCGGTTCTCTTAGTTGGACGATTTGGGGTAAGCGGAGTGGCTATAGGCACGATTATAGCAATGACTTATAGATTAGTTTTTCATGTGCACTATACAAGCTGCTTGATTCCGGAACGGAAAGTTGGGAATTTTTATAAAAGAATGAGTTTGTTTGTATGTGGATCGCTAATCAGTTTTTTTATTTGTAGTGGAATAATTGAACTAAATACATTATCCATTCGCAATTGGATTTTACATGCTGTAATTTATTGTGTGATAGTAGGAAGTACTTTTTTGGTTGTTAGTGTGATTGGATTTAGAAAGGAATTACGTTTTTTGAGAGAGTATATGGTAAGAGAATAAAGAAAGGAGCAGGCGAGGAAACCTGCTCCTTCTTAGTTACTGAAAGTAATTGAGTAACTGAGTAGTTAATTAGATAATTGTTTAATAAAATTGAACTACATACTCATTTCGCGTACGTCACATGCTATAGTAATAACACTATTCAATATCTATATTATACAGTGAAAAATGAAATTTGCAATACCAAAATGAAAGATTCTTAACTTTTTTTGAAAATTTCATTAAATTCAGACAAGTGGCAGAAACTGCGGTTTCCGCTGCTTAAATACCGTATAATACCGAAAACCTGCGGCGCGCAGGATGGCAGGAACTCTGGCAAAATCATAGGCAACATGCTCCGGTGCGTGTGCGTCGGCGCCGATTGTGATGATTTCTCCTCCGAGCTCACGGTAGCGGTGGATGATATCCTCGGTCGGATTTGGATGACCGAGTCCGTATTTGAAGCCGCCGGTGTTGATCTCGATGCCTCGTCCCATATCAATTAAAGTGCGAAGAATTTCGTCAATGATATCGGCGTACTTCTTATAAGAATAATCCTCGTTTCGGTTCGGACCGTAGCGGACGACGTAATCGATGTGCCCATATACGTCAAAGTCTGCGTCAGTGTGCAGATTCTCGAGGATTGATTCAAAATATTCCAGATACGCTTCGTGCTCGGTGCGCCCTTCGTAATATTTCGGATAGTAGGGATCCACGCCGTGTACCACGTGGGAAGAACCGATGACGAAGTCGAACGGATAGCGGGAAGTGGTGCATCTGTTGACATCCACAATCTGTGGCTGGAGACCGATCTCCACACCCCAGAGGATCGGGAAGCGTCCCTTGTATTTCTCCTGGAGAGACATTATTTCTTTGTAATAAGAATCAAAATCTAATAAGAACAAGTCCGGTTCGTCCGGATAGTCATAGTCAAAATGGTCGGTGAAGCAGATACCGTCCAATTCCTTGCGGATGGCGGATTCAATCATGTCCTGGACCGCTGCCTCACTGTCACCGGAGTGGTGTGTGTGCATGTGGGTATCGTAAAGCATGCTTTGTCCTTTCTGTGGATGCAAGGCCCGTGAGGACTTGCATATGTTATTGGTGAAGTCATATGAAATATTGAAAACAGTCGTTTGACCGGTTCTTTCACATGCGAAGCTTGTTATGGTCTGATTATAATGAATGTGGAAACGATTTTCAATGATATTTACCAATCGAAGTGCGTTTCTCTATGCGGAATGATAAATTATTAACAAAGTCATAAAAGGGACTTGAACTTTCGGGAATAATTGGGTAAAATAAAGAAAGCTTGGGATGCATGTCCCATAAGACTATTTATTTACAATTCTAGGAGGAATTAAGAATGGCAGTAAGAGTAGCAATCAACGGATTCGGCCGTATCGGTCGTCTTGCTTTCAGACAGATGTTCGGAGCAGAAGGATACGAAGTAGTAGCAATCAACGACTTAACAAGCCCAAAGATGTTAGCACACTTATTAAAGTATGAT
>ERZ1034882.383-NODE-383-length-22744-cov-7.662568_pt1 | contig 22744 bp, 19 predicted proteins | sample MGYA00520606_ERZ1034882 | MGnify/ENA primary metagenome ERZ1034882 (study PRJEB33766, sample SAMN09781726) | gut metagenome | biome: gut microbiome | host: Homo sapiens | place: Madagascar | study: EMG produced TPA metagenomics assembly of the PRJNA485056 data set...
GTTTTCCATAACCATCGCATCATCTGTGATATTCAAATCAGTATTTTTGTCATTTTTTAATTTATTATAAGCATTTTTTAATTCCTGATACATGAATCCCTGAGGAGTCTGTATCATCCACAATGTATTTCTGTCAGGAGTATCTACCACATTACCATCGCAGTCAACAATCTTAATTGTATCTTTAGATGGAACTGCCATTACGCTGGATCCATATTTTACAGTATCATCAATACAGATATTAATATAATCCGGCTCTATGCACGGACGTGCCCCATCGTGCACAAGAACAATATCTGTATGCGGATTCACCTTTTCCATTCCATTCATAACCGAATTATATCTTTCTTTGCCGCCATCTGCATAGGCTCTAACCTTTGCAAACCCAGCTTCAGATATAATCTGGTCGCAATATGTGTGTTCACTTGCTCCGTATATAACAGAATCACCTGTCACAATAACGATATCATCCACATTGCTTTCTTCAAATGCCCTGATTGTATAGTACAGAATGGGCTTATCATCCACCTGTATATACTGTTTGGGAATATCTGTATTCATTCTTGTGCCTTTACCGCCAGCAAGAATAATAGCTGTTGTATGCATTATCTCTCTCCTAATTTGAGGTTAGGCACAGCATTAAGGTCGTAGCCATGTCTTGTTCCATTAATATATTCGTAATATCCTGCCGCACCAATCATAACCGCATTATCTGTACACAATCCTGGTGATGGAGAATAAAACTTCACCCCTGCTTCATCACACGCTGATTTGAGTGCAGCTCTAAGGGCAGAATTAGATGCAACTCCGCCTGCAACAGCCAGTTTGTCAAACTTCTGCTCTTTGACGAGTTTCATCGCTCTCGATACAAGCGCATCAACAACTGCATTCTGGAATGAAGCTACAAGGTCTGCCTTATTGATATGCTCACCCTTCATCTCATATTTGTTAAGTGTATTAAGGACAGCGGATTTGATTCCACTGAACGAAAAATCATATGGTGCATCATCAACCTGTGCGCGTGGAAATTCAAATGCGTGAGGATTGCCCTCTTTGGCAAGCTTATCAACCTTTGGTCCGCCTGGATAACCCAGTCCCACTGCTCTTGCAACCTTGTCAAACGCCTCTCCTGCCGCATCATCTCTTGTTCTTCCTATAATCTCATAACTGCCATAATCGTTCACCTTGACAAGATGAGTATGGCCTCCTGATACAACAAGTGCCACAAAAGGAGGTTCAAGATCTGGATTCTCAACATAATTTGCGCTGATATGCCCCTCTATATGGTGCACTCCTACAAGCGGTTTGCCTGTTGCAAACGCCAGAGCTTTAGCCTCTGCCACCCCGACAAGAAGTGCGCCAACAAGCCCTGGTCCATAAGTCACTGCTATCGCTGTTATATCATCAAGCGTGACATCTGCCTGTTTTAAAGCCAGTTCTATAACGCCATCTATATTCTCTATATGCTTTCTTGATGCTATCTCAGGCACTACGCCTCCATAATTCGTGTGGATATCTATCTGTGAATTGATAACATTAGACAGAACTTCCCTGCCATTCTTTACAACTGCTGCCGCAGTCTCATCACACGAACTTTCAATAGCCAGAATCAGTACATCTTCCAACTTTATTAACCTCCTACTTAAACTAAGCCAGCTCCCAGTAAAGAATCTTCCATCTCTTATCACTGTCCTGACGAAGCATGAATTTTGTCTTTGACATTGTCAGATTGTCACCCTCGCGTAAGGAAAACGTCACATATAAAGACGCATATTTCCTGCCCTGAAATGTCTTGTAATTAACCAATGCGCTGTCATCTATACTGACATCTGATATAAATCTGTTATTAGATCTGTAATCCTCTATATCCTGCTTTAACGCCTTATAGAACTCGCTATCTGTCTGTGTTCCTTTTAACTCCGAATCAAAAAGCTTTCTCGCCTGGCTGCCGAGCTGCTCAATCTGCTCATCTGTGAGCTCAGATTTATAATATGCTGTTGCTATCTTTGCATATAACTTCACAACCTCTTTAGGCGATTCTGGATAGTTATTATCTATATCAAGCGTAAGAATACTGGAAAGTTGCTGGTTTGTCACGGCTTTCTGGGTAGAATCAAGTGTAGGCTCTCTTCTTGAAATATAAAAGAAATATGCCACGCAGAGCACCACAATCGTTGTAACAAGCGTTATCATCTTACCATATTTTTTCATAATACCACGCTCCTTTTCATCAGTCTCTAAACATAAGGTCTACCGACTTCCCATCACTTCCAAGCTCTGCTGCCGGGAATATTCTCCTTGCACGGTCTATATAATCCCCCGGTCTTACAAGAGACGGGCTGAAATGTGTAAGCCACATCTGCTCAACCTCCGCAGTCTTCGCCATTCTGGCAGCCTCCTCGAAAGTCATATGTCTGTTCTCTTTTGCCTTGCACTCTTTATCATTCTCTCCATACATGCCCTCACATATGAACAAATCAGAGCCCTTGGCATTGTTAACAATTGAATCAACCGGTCTTGAATCTGTCGTATATGTCACTTTAAGGCCTTTTCTTGCCTCACCCATAACCATATCCGGATAAAATGTTTTATCGCCTGCAGTGATACTCTGGCCATGCTGGAGCTTATTCCACATCTGTTGTGGTATGCCAAGCTCCATAGCCTTCTTAGCGTCAAATTTGCCTATTCTTGGTATACTGATGCTGTAGCCATAGCATGTGACTGTATGATTAACTTTAAAAGCATCTATTTCATATCCGTTAATCGAGAAATGCTCCTGTGGATTATTAATCTCTATACATTTTAACTCATACGGAAGCTCTGGCGCTATCACCCTTAACGATGAAACAACCCTTGACAGTCCCTTTGGCCCGATAAGTGTAACAGGTTCTGTTCTGTCTGAATTGCCTATCGTAAGGAGAAGTCCCGGCAATCCGCTGATATGGTCAGCGTGATAATGTGTAAAGCATATAACATCTATAGGATTGAAACTCCAGCCTTTTTCCTTGATTGCAATCTGGGTTCCCTCTCCACAGTCTATCAAAAGACTGCTTCCATTGTATCTTGTCATAAGTGCTGTCAGCCAGCGATTAGGCAGTGGCAGCATTCCACTGGTTCCAAGCAGACATACATCAAGCATATTATTGTTCCATCCTTCTCTTTTATTGTTATCGGTTAAATGTAATCACTTTTTGACATGACAAGAGCATCCTCAACCGGTCTTTCATAGAATCTTTTTCTCCTGCCAATCTCTTTATATCCCATCTTCTTATACAGATTAATAGCCGGTACATTGCTTTCACGCACTTCAAGAAAATACGTATCAACATTCTTGGCACTGCCGGCAGCATGAAGTTCTTCCATAAGCTTCTGTGCTATTCCTCTGCCACGGTAATTCTGGTCAACCGCCATATTCGTTATATTGCCCTCTCCCAGAACTGTCCACATGCCGCAATATCCTGCAATCTTTCCATCATATTCACATACAAGATATACATTATCAGGATTTCCACATGCATCTTTGAATGATTTGTCAGACCACGGAAGTGAAAATATAACATTTTCAATATCACATACAGCACTCACGTCATCATCAGTCATAGGTCTTATATTGTACATGACTTGCCTCCAGCTCTCTTTCCGCCTGTGATGGTCTTATATAATCAGGTACAACCCTGCTTCCATCCATGCTCTTTCCATCATTGTACATCTGCATCGCCAGAACAGCAACACTTGCCGCGCGCTGGGTATTCATATTAGGTGCAGCATATGTATAGCCGCATGTTATATTTTCTTTCACCTTGTCAATGACAGATATTCCATCTCCCATTATGACAACATTCTTTCCAAGCTGGTTAAGGCGTTCAACCATCTCTGCATCGCTGTATAAGCCCTTTTCAATGTCACACACAAGCTTACCACATTCAAAATGATAAACTGCCCCATATACGTGATTTCTCCTTGCATCCATAACAGTGCACACATATACATCTGTACCTGTATAATTATATGCCATAGCCTCCAGAGTTGGCACTGCTACTACAGGAATATTATTAGCAAATGCAATTCCCTTTGCAGTTGCAACCCCTATTCTCAAGCCAGTAAACGAACCTGGGCCTACTGATACTCCTATAATGTCGAAGCTGTCTGGCTTTGTCTCTGTCATGGCACATATCTGGTCAATCATAGGAAGTAATGTCTGCGAATGTGTCTTTTTATAATTAATAGTATACTCCGCTGTCACTATATCATCAGTAAGTATAGCAACTGATGCTGTCACAGCCGAACTTTCTATAGCAAGAACTCTCATATTACTCACGTCCCTCCTGTATAGTTATAGCCCTGTAATCGAATCCCTTATCAAGATTCTTCTCAATTCTTACATATGTTGTATTCTCCGGGAACAGCTCTGGAAACAGATTACCCCATTCAACAAGGCACACTCCATCTGAATAGAAGTATTCTTCATATCCTATCTCATCCATCTCCTCGCATGAGCCAAGCCTGTACACGTCAAAATGATACAGTGGCAGACGTCCCTGTGTATATTCCTGTATTATTGTAAATGTCGGACTGCATATAGGCTCATCTATTCCAAGCCCGTCTGCGAATCCTTGTGTAAATACAGTTTTTCCTACTCCAAGGTCACCCTCAAGGCATATTATCTGCCCCGGTTCAGCCTCCTGTCCCATTCTGAATCCACAATCATATGTCTCTTTTGAACTGTTCGTCTCTATAACCATACGTTTCCTTTCACGCAGTGCCTATTGCTCTGCTGCCTGATGGCATTTCTCGATAACATTTTTCTTATTAAGCTTTATCTGATAAGGCGATAACTTTTTCTCTGCCATCTCTATAAATCCTTCTGCACTATCGCCGAGGCATCTGTAAGGTATAACATTAGCCCTGACTGCTGTTATATACAATATAATACTTTTGCCTGTTGATTTCATCTTGAAGATATCTTCCCACAGAAGTTCTTCTGATACATCATTCTGGCTGAGTGTAATCTTCTCCTCTGTCACTGTATATTTTACAGGGTCAGAAAATGCTTTGACAGACTTCATCTGCTTCTTGACTTTCAGAAGCATGCCAATCGGTGTATACACTGTGAAAAACAAGCCAAAAAACGCCATCATCAATGTGTATGCCACATTATAATTGCCAAATGATAAAACGCATATAACCAGACAGATTATACCGAATATAAGGCTTGCTATACCGCTGAAGCTGTGATAATTATGATATATTTTAAAATTCATCAGGTCTTTTTCTTTAATATCAGTCTCAAAAGACACGCTTTCAACTGTTTTATTATCCATTGTTAAACAACCTCCGTGATATTAACGCATGAACTTAGATAATCCGCCAAGATTAAGTCCATCTTTCTTCTTAGAAGCTCTGTTATCGTTCTTTCTGTTCTGCTGTCCACCCTTCTGTCCCTGTGGTCTGTTAACAGATGTCTTTCTGTTGGCAGCTTCCTTCTCATCAAGAATCATCGAAAGAGATATTCTTGCCTTAGGAACATCTACTTCCATAACTCTTACATCAACAATATCTCCAACACTGACAACGTCAAGAGGATGCTCAACTCTTCTGTCTGCGCACATCTGTGATATATGCACAAGTCCATCCTGATGTACCCCTATATCGACAAATGCTCCGAAATCAATAACATTTCTTACAGTACCTTTAAGTATCATGCCCGGTGTAAGATCTTTCATATCAAGAACGTCCTTACGAAGAATTGGCTTAGGCATCTCTTCTCTTGGGTCTCTGCCCGGCTTCTCTAATTCCTTAACGATATCTTCAAGAGTCACCTGTCCTATGCCAAGCTTCTCTGTCATCTCTTTCATATCTTTAATCTTGCTCTTGAGTCCGATAAGTTCTCCCGAACTGATTGAATTAATATCATATCCAAGTAATTCAAGAAGCTTGGTTGCAGCCTCATAACTCTCTGGATGCACACTTGTAGCATCAAGCGGATTATCTCCACCGCTTATTCTCATGAATCCGGCACACTGCTCGAATGCCTTAGGTCCAAGCTTCGCAACCTTTAAAAGCTGCTTTCTGTTAGTAAATCTTCCGTTAGTCTCTCTGTAGTCAACAATGTTCCTGGCAACAGCCTTAGAGATTCCTGAAATATATTCAAGAAGTGATGCTGATGCTGTATTAAGGTCAACACCAACTTTATTAACACTGTCCTCAACAACACCTGTAAGTGTCTCTGAGAGCTTCTTCTGGTTGCAGTCGTGCTGATACTGTCCAACTCCTATCGATTTAGGGTCAATCTTAACAAGCTCCGCAAGCGGATCCTGTACTCTTCTTGCTATTGATACTGCACTTCTCTGGGCAACGTCAAAATCAGGGAATTCTTCTGTTGCAAGCTTACTTGCAGAATATACTGATGCACCAGCCTCATTAGTTATAACGTAATCCACATTAGTAAGGTTCATCTCTTTAATCATATCCGCAATTATCTGCTCTGATTCTCTTGAAGCTGTACCATTACCGCATGAAATAAGTGTTATGCCATATTTGTCGATTAACTTCTTAACCTCTGCCTTTGCCTCTGCAACCTTGTTGTGCGGCATTGTAGGGTATATAACCTTAGTATCAAGAACTTTTCCTGTAGGGTCAACAACAGCAAGCTTACAGCCCGTTCTAAATGCCGGATCCCATCCAAGTACAACCTTGCCGGCGATTGGTGGCTGTAAAAGAAGCTGTTCGAGGTTCTTGCCGAATACCTTAATTGCTCCATCTTCCGCTGTGTCTGTAAGGATATTCCTGATTTCTCTGTCTATCGCAGGTGCAATAAGTCTGTCATATGCATCTTTAATCGCATCTTTGATATATGGTGTTGTATACTCGTTATCTGAAGTTATTATGTTCTTTTCCAGATATCTCTCAATTCTTTCCTCTGGTGCTTCTATCTTGACTGTGAGGAACTTCTCTTCCTCACCTCTGTTGATTGCAAGTATTCTGTGTCCCGGAATTGTCGCTATAGCCTCTGAGAAATCATAATAATTCTCATATACAGACTCTGCCTTCTCATCCTTGGCAACAGATACAATCTTGCCCTCTTTCATAGTTATGTCTCTTATATATGTTCTGTAATCAGCAACATCTGATATCTGCTCCGCAATTATATCTAACGCACCGGCAATTGCCTCCTGCTCGTCAGCAACTTCCTTGCCCTCCTCTGCACTGATATAATCTCTCGCAGCCACTGTTATGTCCTCTGTTGCATTCTGAGCCATGATATATTCAGCAAGAGGCTCTAATCCCTTCTCCTTGGCAATTGTAGCTCTTGTTCTTCTCTTCTGCTTATATGGTCTGTAAAGGTCTTCTACAAGCACCATTGTCTCAGCGGCAATAATTTTGTTTTTAAGCTCATCAGTAAGCTTTCCCTGCTCCTCTATGCTTGCAAGCACCTGCTCTTTTCTATCTTCGAGATTACGGAGATATCTCAATCTCTCATCTAAATTTCTAAGCTGTTCATCATTGAGTGAACCTGTAACTTCTTTTCTGTATCTGGCTATGAATGGAATTGTACATCCCTCATCTATAAGCTTTACAGCTGCTTCAACCTGCGAAGCTTTTACCTCAAGTTCCTCAGCAATTTTCTTAAGAATATCCATTATCTATTCTCCTTAACCCTTATACATATTCCGTACTATTATACCAATTCGTCATGCATTAATCAACCTCGCCCGTGTCAGATTAACGAAACAGACCCCGGCAGCCTGTAAGCCGCCGGGGTCATAAATTTTAATAATTAATTATTCTCTTCTGGAACGAATACATTGTAGATTGTCTTGATTGCATCCTCAAAGTATCTGTTTCTTACGCCGATGATGATGTTAAGCTCTGAAGAACCCTGGTCAATCATCTTAATGTTAATCTTAGCCTTTGCAAGTGCTGAGAATATATTAGCAGCGATACCTGAGTTATTCTTCATTCCTCGTCCAACAACAGCTATAAGGGCAAGGTCTGATTCAAGCTCTATAGTATCAGGATTAACAGCTCTGTGAAGCTCTGCTAATACTTTCTGCTCCTTCTCAACGAATTCATCCTGATGAACGAATACTGTCATTGTATCGATACCTGATGGCATATGCTCGAATGATATACCATTGTCCTCGAATACCTGAAGAACTTTTCTTCCAAATCCTATCTCTGAGTTCATCATATCTTTATCGATACCGATTGATACGAAGCCCTTCTTACCTGCAATACCTGTTATAATGCAGTCAGGTCTGTTACATGTTGTCTCAACAATCATAGTACCCTTATCCTGTGGCGCATTAGTATTACGGATATTGATTGGAATTCCCTCTTTTCTTACTGGGAATATAGCTGATTCATGAAGAACTGATGCGCCCATGTATGAAAGCTCACGAAGTTCCTTATATGTTATGACTTCGATTGACTTAGGATTCTTAACTATTCTTGGGTCTGCTGCCATGAATCCAGATACATCTGTCCAGTTCTCATATACGTCTGCCTTAATAGCTCTTGCAACTATTGAACCTGTGACATCTGAACCACCTCTTGAGAATGTCTTAACCTTACCATCTGGCATAGCTCCATAGAAGCCAGGTATAACTGCGCTCTCAACGCCCTGGAGTCTCTGTGCTAACACGTCATTAGTCTTTTCTGAATCAAATTCTCCATCTTTATTAAAGCAGATTACTGTCGCAGCATCAATGAATTCATAGCCCAGATAATTAGCCATGATGATACCGTTAAGGTACTCACCTCTTGATGCAGCGTAATCAGAACCAGCCTTAGACTCGAAATTCTTCTTGATTGTCTCAAACTGCTCTTTTAAAGAAAGCTTAAGTCCAAGTCCCTTGATGATTTCATTGTATCTTTCCTCGATTGCCTTTAATGACTTGTCAAATACCTTGCCAGACTCTGCCTCAGCATAACATTTGTAAAGCATATCTGTAACCTTAGTATCATCTGAGAATCTCTTTCCCGGTGCTGATGGCACAACAAATCTTCTGCTCTCCTCAGCACGTATGATATTGCCGACCTTCTTGAACTGCTCTGCACTTGCAAGTGAACTTCCACCAAACTTAACTACTTTTACCATTTTTACTCTCCCTTATATCTAATTATTCTATCTGATTATTTAAGAACAGTCTTATCAATTCTTATTCTGTTAATCATATCAAAGCTTGCAATTGTCTCGTTGAATGCCATCTCTGTCATATCTTCTGTCACGAAACCAAATTCTCCGACAACGCCGTCAACTGTCACAATATCAACATCGCCAAATGCCTCTCTTACTGCATCAGCATCTTTATCAGGGTCGCCCTTAACTCTTACGAAGAAGCTTCTTACCTCATCATCTGTTGAGCCAAGCTCAAGCTTTGTCTTAGCCCATACTGTCATGACATTAGTGCCCTTATGCTTAACACAGTCAACCACATCTGCAACTACTGCACTGGCTGTTGGAAGCTTACCGGCTCCTGCTCCGAAGAACATAACATTGCCAAGTACATTACCATTAACGTATATTCCGTTAAGAACATCATTAACATTATATAATGGATGAGTGCTGTCAATCATGAATGGTGCTGTTATGACATATACCTTTCCATCCTTCTTATAGCTTGTTGCGAGAAGCTTAATAACACATCCGAGCTCCTCTGCATACTTGAAATCTGTTGTTGTTATCTTAGATATTCCCTCTGTTGTAACCTCTTCAAAATGAACTGTAGAGCCACACGCAAGTGATGTAAGGATTGCAATCTTACGACACGCATCATATCCTTCAACATCTGCCTCAGGATTACGCTCAGCATAACCGAGCTCCTGCGCTTCTTTCAGAGTATCCTCATATGAGCTTCCCTCTCTGCTCATCTTAGTGAGGATATAGTTAGTTGTTCCATTAAGAATACCTGTTATCTTAGTAATCTCATCTGCTGTAAGAGACTGGTTTAATGGTCTTATAATAGGAATACCTCCACCAACTGATGCCTCGAACATGAAATTTAACTTTCTCTCCTTTGCCATCTCAAGAAGCTCTGGGCCATGTGCCGCAACAAGTGCTTTGTTAGATGTACATACGCTCTTTCCTGTCTCAAGAGCTTTCTTAACAAATGTAAATGCTGGCTCAACGCCTCCCATAACCTCTACGACAACATCTATCTCATCATCATTAATGATATCATCAATATTATGTACAATCTTTTCCTGAATTGGGTCTCCCGGAAAATCTCTTATATCTAATACACTCTTAACCTCAATAGGCTGTCCTGCTCTTGTTGCAATTGATGCACTGTTAGTTGCCAATACCTCAACAACTCCTGAGCCAACTGTTCCATAGCCTAATACTGCAATTTTTGCCATTTTGTCAATTCCTTTCCTGTAGCAGATTACTCTCTGCTTAATATCTTAAGATATCGCACACCTTCAAGCGTTTCAATCTCTTCAAGCATTATAGCCGAATCTCCTGTAGTAGGAAGAATATCCACGCTTAATGTTAATGATGCAATTCCATTAACCGGTATAGTCTGATGTATCGTAAGAATATTTGCCTTAAACTGTGCTATCTTATTAAGCACAACCGATAAAAGACCCGGCTCATCATCCATCGATAATACAAATGTTATCGTCTTTCCTTTAACATTGTCTCTAAAAGGAAATATATCATCTTTGTATTTGTAATATGAGCTTCTGCTGATTCCTATCTGTTCTGTAGCATCTGCAATAGACATATTCTTAGTCTCTATAAGTCTGTTTACTTCTGCAACCTTTAAAAGAACTTCCGGAAGAGCTTTTTTTCTTACAACATAATACTTACTCTCTTCAGCCATATATTATTATGCCTTTCTTTGTCCGTCTTAGACGCACAAATGTATTTTAGTGTTCGTCTGCGGTGGACAATTGTTTCTCATAGATGGAATATTAGCACATAACACTGAATAAATCAAGCAAAAAATGGGGCTGTCGCTTTAACGATTGAAAATCGTTGAGGCGACAGTCCCATTAAATTAATCATTATATTGATTATTATAGATTCTCTCTTCCAAATACACTTGCAAGATAACGCATATCATTGATATGGCTCTCATTAAGCGCACCTGATGTCATTCTCCACTTCCAGTTGCTTCCAAGGCTTGATGGCAGATTCATTCTTGCCCAGTTGCCAAGCTTTAAGATATCCTGTGTAGCAAATACGCAAAGGCTGGCAACACTTCCATATCCCGCACGGAATACTTTGTCAACCATAGCACCTCTGTCTCTTGTATCAAGGTAATCGAAAGCATATCCAAGCTCCCACTCACCATGATCCTGAAAATATCCCATAAGTGTCTCATTATCATGTGTGCCGCCATATACAACACAGTTAGTCTTATAATTAAAAGGAAGATGTGGATTCTTGCGGTCTCCACCAAATGCAAATTCAAGCACCTTCATAGATGGATACTGGTTATCCTCCAATATCTTATCCACCTCAGGAAGCGATACTCCCAGATCCTCAGCAATAATCTTCTTATCGCCGATAGCCTCATTGATGGCATCAAGAAGCTTCTGACCCGGTCCCTGCATATATGTACCCTGTCTGGCATCCGGCATGTCAGCCGGTATTGTGTAATATTTAACAATTCCAATAAAGTGGTCTATACGGATAACATCATAGATTCTCGCAGAATGCTGCATACGCTTCTTCCACCATGTAAATCCATCATTCTCCATCTTATCCCAGTCATATAATGGATTACCCCACTTCTGACCGGCATCAGAGAATGCATCTGGTGGTACTCCGGCAACTTTGGCAGGTGTAAGATTCTCATCTAACAGGAACTGTCCGCTGTTAGCCCATACATCTGCGCTGTCATAGCCCATATATATAGGAATATCACCGATTATATCAATATGCTTATCATTGGCATACTGCTTCAATGCCATCCACTGCTTATCGAATTCATACTGGACAAACTTCCAGAAATCAATGTCTTCTTTAAGAAGCTCTGTATACTTAGCCATGCCTTCCGGTGTACGGAATCTTATATCATCATCCCATTCGCCCCATGACTTATTATCAAAATGAGCTTTAACAGCCATGAACAGGCTGTAATCATCAAGCCATTCTGCATTGTCACGGCAGAAATTGTCATATTTTTTATATTCTGGAAGTCCCTTGGCAAGCTTAGTCTTACTCTCAGCTATAACCTTGTCAAATCTTCCAAAAGCAGACCTTAACACATCAAATCTGTTGTTATAGACTTTCTCGTAACTTACGTAATTCTCATTGCCGATTCCATAGTCTCTTGCCTGAAAATATCTTCCAGCAAGTGCATCTTCCTCGGAAACCTGCACAGGAACAAGTCCATCTCCCCAGTCGCGGGATATAAGCTCTGATTTTAACAGAAGCCCCTCCTCAACAAGAATGTCAAGATCTATAAAATATGGATTACCTGCAAATGCAGAATATGACTGGTATGGGCTATCTCCATATGTAGTAGGTCCTAAAGGAAGAACCTGCCAGTACTTATGATTACATGCTCTTACAAAATCAACAAAATCATATGCTGCTTTGCCAAATGTTCCTATACCATATGGTGATGGCATACTGCTGACTGCCATCAGAATACCTGCTGACCTATCTATTGTCTTTGCCATTACTGCATATCCTCCGTCATCTTCTTAATACTCTCTGCCTCATGGTCTGTGAGTAGCTTCTCTACGTCAAGAAGTATAATAAGATCTTTGCCAACATGGGCCACTCTGTCCATAAATCTGGTATCATCATTGTTAATGATTGATGGCATATTAACAATATCCTCGCTGTCAATATCACCTATCTCCATAACCTCATCAACCTCAAGCGCAAGCTTTACATCACCAGTATCAATGATGATAGAGCCATCAGTAAATGTCTCATCCTTCATATTAAACTTTCTTTTAAGACTGTACACTGGAATAACTTCTCCTCTAAGGTTAACTATTCCTTTAATATATGCTGTAGCATTAGGAACTGGTACAATGCTTATCTGCTTTTCGATAGACTGTACCACATTGATATCTACGCCGAATAACTGTCCTTCAATCTTGAATACTACTGGTTTAATATAATCCGCCATGAGCCACCATACCTTTCTTTAAATATTAATCATTAGTTAATTTACTTATCATCTTCCGTCTTACCTGTGCTTATCCAGTTAAGATATGCATTGATAAACGGATTAATATTGCCATCAAGCACACTCTGTGCATTACCTATATCCTTATTAGTCCTGTGGTCTTTAACCATAGTATAAGGCTGAAGTATATAACTTCTTATCTGGCTTCCGAAATTAATGTCCTTGACATCTCCACGGATATCAGATGATTTCTGTTCGTTCTCCTGCTGCTTCAAAAGATACAGTTTAGCCTTCAACATCTGCATAGCTTTATCTTTATTCTGATGCTGTGAACGCTCATTCTGGCACTGTACAACTATACCTGTAGGAAGATGTGTAATTCGTATCGCTGAAGATGTCTTGTTGATATGCTGTCCACCAGCTCCGCTTGAGCGGTATGTATCAATTCTCAAATCATCTTCATTAATCTCTATATCTATATTGGTATCTATATCTGGCATAACATCGCATGAAACGAATGATGTCTGTCTCTTACCAGCCGCATTAAAAGGCGATATACGCACAAGTCTGTGAACGCCATGCTCTGATTTGAGATGTCCATACGCATTCTCTCCTGATATCTCTATTGTGACTGATTTGATACCAGCCTCCTCACCTTCAAGATAATCAAGCGTCTCTGTCGTATATCCGTTGGCATCTGCCCATCTTGTATACATTCTGTACAACATCTGGCACCAGTCACAGCTCTCTGTTCCACCAGCTCCTGCGTGGAGTGTAAGAATCGCATTATTCTTATCATATTCGCCTGATAACAGTGTCTCTATCCTCAGTTCCTCAAGCTTTGTCTCTACAGTTGTAACCTCATTCTCAATATCTGGAACAAGAGAAGTGTCATTCTCTTCCTCTGCCATCTCTATAAGTGTATTGGCATCCTCAATTCCCTGCTCTAATTCTTTATATTTCTCAAATGAGCTTTTAAGACCTTTAAGTTCTTTCATAGTGACCTGCGACTTATCAGGATCATCCCAGAAACCGGGAGCCTCCATACTCGCTTCCAGTTCCTGAATCCTTTTCTGCTTATTGTCAAGGTCGAGAGAGACTTTTATCTGCTCCATCGGTTTAGCAAAACCTGCTATCTTTAATCTGTACTGATCTAATTCTACCAAGACCGCACCCCTTTATGCCTTTCTACCACAACAGTTCTTATACTTTAATCCACTTCCACATGGGCATGGATCATTAGGATATACCTTCTTCTCTGTACGCTTAACACTTGTCTTAGTTGCAGAATCATCCTTATTAGTTCCTGTAACTTTAGCAACCTGCTCACGCTCTACCTTCTGCTCTACCTGAATATGCATAAGAAGTCTTACTGTATCTTCTGTGATACCCTGTGACATCTCATCGAACATATCATATCCCATCATCTTGTATGCAACAACTGGATCTCTCTGTCCATATGCCTGAAGACCGATACCCTGCTTTAACTGATCCATGTCATCGATATGATCCATCCACTTACGATCAATTACCTTAAGTAATACCACTCGCTCGATTTCTCTTATCTGCTCTGGATCTGGGAATAAAGCTTCCTTCTCCTCGTAAAGCTTAACCGCCTTCTCCTTCAATGAGTGAATAAGCTCATTCTTATTCTTAACAGAATCGTCTAACTTTACAGGCTCGATTGGAATAGTAGGAAGAAGCAGCTCATTAAGCTCATCATAATCCCACTCTGTTGAGTCCTTATCATCATTAATACATCTGTTAACTGTGTTCTCAACAAAGTCTGTTACCATCTTGATAATAGACTTTCTCATGCTCTCGCCATTAAGGACTCTGTTTCTCTCAGCATAGATAATCTCACGCTGCTCGTTCATAACCTGGTCATACTGAAGTAAGTGGCTTCTTATACCATAGTTATTAGTCTCTATCTTCTTCTGTGCTCCTTCAATAGCACTACTTAACATCTTATGCTCAATTCTCTCATACTCATCAATGTTAAGTGCATTAAATACATTGATAAGTCTCTCCTGAGCGAACAGCTTCATAAGGTCATCCTCAAGAGATATATAGAATCTTGATTCACCTGGGTCACCCTGACGACCAGCACGACCACGGAGCTGGTTATCAATACGACGGCTCTCATGTCTTTCTGTACCGATTATCTTAAGACCGCCAACTGCTCTTGCTTCCTCATCAAGCTTGATATCTGTACCTCTACCAGCCATGTTAGTAGCGATAGTAACTGCGCCATGCTTACCAGCCTGAGCAACAATCTCAGCTTCCTTCTCATGGAACTTGGCATTCAGTACGTTATGAGGAATACCTTCTTTTCTTAACATCTCACTTAAAAGTTCTGATGTCTCAATTGTTATAGTACCGACAAGCACTGGCTGTCCCTTCTCATATGACTCCTTAACAGAATCAATTACAGCTTTGAACTTACCACGCTTTGTCTTATAAACTGCATCATTATAATCAATTCTTGCAACCGGCTTATTAGTAGGAACTTCAACAACGTCCATGTTATATATCTCACGGAACTCCTTCTCCTCTGTTAAAGCTGTACCTGTCATACCAGCCTTCTTCTCAAACTTATTGAAGAAATTCTGGAATGTGATTGTTGCAAGAGTCTTACTCTCTCTCTTAACCTTAACATGCTCTTTAGCTTCGATAGCCTGATGAAGTCCGTCAGAATATCTTCTACCTGACATGATACGGCCTGTAAACTCATCTACAATAAGAATCTCGTCATCTTTAACTACATAATCTCTGTCTCTGAACATAAGATTATGCGCTCTTAATGCAAGTATGATATTATGCTGTATCTCTAAGTTCTCAGGGTCAGCATAGTTATCTATATGGAAGAACTGCTCTACCTTATGGATACCCTGCTCAGTAAGATTGACAACCTTGTCCTTCTCGTTAACAACAAAGTCACCATCTTCCTCTATCTCTTCATTCATAAGAGCCTTTGCCTGGGTCATCTCTCCGTGGTACTCGCCTCTCTCTAACTGTCTTGCAAGTACATCGCATAACTCATAAAGCTTAGTTGATTTACCGCTCTGTCCAGAGATAATAAGAGGTGTTCTTGCCTCATCAATAAGTACTGAATCGACCTCATCAATGATACAATACTTGAGCTTACGAAGAACAAGCTGTTCCTTGTAAATCGCCATGTTATCACGAAGATAATCAAACCCAAGTTCGTTATTAGTTACATATGTAATGTCACATGCGTACGCTGCTCTTCTCTCTTCTGGTGTAAGGTCATTGAGTACGACACCAACTGTAAGTCCGAGGAACTGATGAATCTGTCCCATCCACTCGGCATCACGCTTAGCAAGGTAATCATTAACTGTTACGATAAGGACTCCTTCCTCTGTAAGTGCATTAAGATATGCAGGAAGTGTAGATACAAGAGTTTTACCTTCACCTGTTCTCATCTCAGCGATACGTCCCTGATGAAGAATAACACCACCAATAATCTGGACACGGTAATGTTCCATTCCAAGCACTCTCTTACCAGCCTCACGCACTACTGCGTATGCTTCTGGAAGAAGGTCATCTAATGTCTCACCCCTCTTTAATCTATCTTTGAATTCTATTGTCTTTGCTTTAAGTTCATCATCTGTAAGCTGAGCCATAGCATCATGGTAACTCTCAACCTTATTAACAATTGGCATAATACGCTTTAATTCATGTTCGCTATGTGTGCCAAATAACTTCTGTGCTAAATTCATTACATATATCTCCTTATAAAAGCTAAAATCACTAAGTAATTGTAACACTAAACACTTATTTAGGCAAGTTTGCGGATATAAAATAAGAAACGAATACAGCGGTGGCAAACCTAGAGTTTCCCACCGCTGATAAATCTGCAATATTCAATTTAGAATTATTTAATAATTATAATTCTCCTGACAATTAATCAAGTTCTGGTTCAATAAGACCAAATGTGTTGCCTTTTCTCTTATATACTACATTAACTTCATTAGTCTCTGCATTCAGGAATACAAAGAAGTTATGTCCAAGAAGTTCCATCTGTACACATGCTTCTTCTGGAACCATAGGCTTAATGCCAAATCTCTTAGATCTGATAATCTTAATATCTTCTTCGTCATCATAATCTTTCTCAACAAACTCTGGAGCAAATTCTGCTGCATTCTGCTGCTTGTCTACAATCTTATTCTTATACTTCTTTAACTGACGCTCGATAACTTCCTCAACAAGGTCGATTGATACATACATATCGCTGCTTACCTGTTCGCTTCTTATAATGCTGCCCTTAACCGGAATAGTTACTTCAATCTTCTGTCTTTCCTTCTCAACACTTAATGTTACATTAACCTCTGTCTCTGCGGCAAAGAATCTGTCAAGTTTACCGAGTTTTTCTTCTACTGCTGTCTTTAAGCCTTCTGTTACGTCAATATTTCTTCCTGTTATTATAAAACGCATGATGTCCAACTCCTTTATTATGTATTCACGATTGTGAGGCCTGTCCTCCTTATTAGCTCCCTCACTTGATATCGTTATTATAACACAATTTACGTATTATACAAGTAAAATTCTCGCAATTTATACTTTTTTCACATAATTAACAATCAAATGCAGGTGTTTTCTAACCCTTTGTCCATTAACTCATTTGTCAATAGAATTCCGCAAATTCCATCACTTGTAAACACGATTTAGGAATATGCACGAATTTTTTATATTGTATTTTTAATGTAAATCACGATTAAATGTGTGTAAAACTTTTGTGGATAATGTGTATAACTTGGTGTATAAGTAACATTTCAGATAAAATAAGCATTCTTCTTTGTGGATAACTTTTGAATAATTTGTCGTATTATGTCAAGCAATTATCTCAAAAAATACAATCTGATATGAATTTCAGCATGATGCACAAAATGAAATAAGTCAATACTTTTTCATCAAAATACCAATAAAATTGTATTGATAATTATTGCTATCAGACTTCACCCAAAAGTCTGTCAAAGCCTTGATTTATGCGGCATTAAGGGGTATCATGTGTATATAAATACACATATAGACAGCAATCAATTCTATATATAAACATCAACAATGAAATGAGGTAAATTATGAATATAATTGTCACCGGAGCATCAAGAGGCATAGGAAAAGCCATCGCAATGGCACTCGCAGACAAGGATAATAACATTCTTATCAACTGTGTGAATAATGTGGATAAGTTGAATACTGTTAATTCTATTCTAAAAGAACATGGCTGCAACAGCATAACATATTGTGGAGACGTAAGTGATTATGATACATGTGCTGACATGATTGACACAGCTATTAAAACTTTCGGTTCTGTTGACGTACTTATCAACAACGCCGGAATATCAACTGTCGGTCTTTTTCAGGACATGAGCAGGACTGAATGGGATAAAATATGGAATACCAATATCGGTTCTGTATTTAACTGCTGCAATCTCGTTCTTCCACATATGATTAACGCAAAATGCGGCAAGATAATCAACATATCATCTGTATGGGGAAATGTCGGTGCAAGCTGTGAAGTTGCGTACTCTGCAACCAAGGGTGCCGTCAACTCACTTACAAAAGCCCTGGCAAAAGAAGTGGCTCCAAGCAATATACAGGTTAATGCAATTGCATGTGGAGCCATAGATACTGAGATGAATAACCACCTGTCACCAGAAGATAAGGAAGCCCTTGCCGAAGAGATTCCAGCAGGCCGCTTCGGAACTCCCGAGGAAATCGGTCAGATAGTTAAGAATATAATCAATTCTCCATCCTATCTTACAGGACAGATTATAACTGTTGATGGAGGCTGGCTGTAGTAACAAGCGGTTTATCAATATTAATCACAGCCTCATAATTGCCTTCAAGCTGCAATACCTCGTCAGCAATACGTTTTTTAACTTCATTATCAGATATAGGCATATCGAATGGAACAACGCAGTCAAATATAACTTTCTTAACACCTGGGCCATCAACAAGCCTGAAATCATGCATTGTTATCCTGTCGTCTATATCTGATACAATCTTATATATCTCCTGCTTAATCTGCTTTAACTTCTCATCATCATAGATAACAGGATCCATATGGATAGATATATCTATCCCCAGTCTTTTCTTAATTCTGCTCTCAGCATGGTCTATAATATCATGTGCTGTAAGCATATCCATATCATATGGCACTTCTGCATGAAGCGAAGCAAACACTCTTCCCGGACCATAATCATGAATTACCATATCGTGGATTCCTAATACACCACCGCCCTCTAACACAGCATCTTCTATCTGTGATACAAGCTTCTGTTCAGGTGCCTTGCCAAGAAGAGGTGCTATCGTATCCTTGGCAGCCCCAAATCCTGCATATAATACAAACAGTGCAACAACCGCGCCTGCATATCCATCAATATTATATCCTGATATATACTGCACAAACACTGATGCCAGAACGACTGTTGTTGTTATACAGTCTGAAAGGCTGTCTGTAGCCGTCGCTTTCATGGCAGCAGAATCAATCCTTTTACCAAGTGTATAGTTAAAGAATGCCATCCATGTCTTAACACATATTGAACCTACAAGAATAACAACTGAAAGTACGCTGAATACTGTCTCCTCTGGATTGATAATCCTGTCTACTGACTGCTTGAACAACTCCACTCCCATAACAATTATGGCAACCGAAACGCCGAGTCCTGCCATATATTCTATTCTGCCATGTCCATATGGATGATCCGTGTCCGCAGGCTTACCTGCCATCTTAAATCCAGCCAGTGTAATAACTGACGAACCAGCATCTGACAAATTATTAAACGCATCCGCTGATATAGAGACCGCCCCAGTTATAATTCCTGCGATAAACTTCAACACAAACAGGCATACATTACAAAATATTCCCACTGCTCCTGACAGCACGCCATACGATTCCCTGACCTTAGAATCCTTCACATTATCCGGATTCTTAATAAATATCTTAACCAGCCATCCAATCATAAAAATCCCTCATTCCACTAAAAAACTAATCTTTCATATTTAATATAATAGCACATTTTAATCTATATTAAAAGTAATTTTTTATTAATTTTAGTCAGCTCATTCTAACATTCGTAAGCCTCAACTACCTCCAGATACACATATCGAACACCTCTGTCAATATTTCTGTAAACCGCCCATCTCTAAGTTAATTTTTCAATTGAACAACCACCGGTTATAACGTATAATTAATTTAAAATTTATTGAGGAGGTGTTTTATCTTGAATTTTGAATATGCTGCGCCATCAGAAGTTGGCATTAAAGATGAATGGCTCATGCGTTTCCTGACCAGGCTTGAGCAGCAGAAGCTCCCTGTCCACAGTGCAATTATCATGCGTCATGGAAAAATCTGCATGGAAACATACTACAAACCATATACCGCTGACAATCTTCACAGAATGTTCTCTGTAACTAAAAGCATGGTTTCTATGGCCATCGGACTTCTTATTAAAGAGGGAAAATTATCTTTATCAGACCACATAGTTGATTATTTTCCGGAAAAACAGCCAGAAAGCGGCGCATATGATTATACGGCAATGCTTACTATTAAAGATATGCTTGAGATGAAAACATGTCACGACAAAACGACATATAAAGCTCCTGGCGTTACAGACTGGGTAGGTTCATTCTTTACAACAAAACCAACACATGTTCCCGGAACAAGCTTTGCATATGACACATCATCAACACATGTCCTGGGTGCATTGGTAGAAAAATTAACAGGAATGACTTTTCTTGACTATATGCGTAAAATGTGCCTTGATGAACTTGGTTTCTCCAAAGACGCCTATGTCCTTACTGACTCCTGCGGAGTAAGTCTTGGCGGTTCAGGACTCTGTGCCACATCCAGAGACCTTCTTATACTTATGATGCTTGTAGCCGGCAACGGCAATATTAATGGCACACAGTATCTTCCAGAAGACTATATGAAAGATGCTAAAGCTAAGCACAGCGACCCCGTTGCCAACCAGGGAACCTGGGAAGAAATGCAGGGCTACGGTTATCAGATATGGCTCTCAAGACATGGCGGAAATGCACTGTTTGGAATGGGCGGACAGCTTGCGCTCTATATTCCAGACCAAGATATATATATGATTACAACTGCTGATGCACAGGGCAGGCAAGGTGGAGTCCAGCTTATCTACGATGCATTTTATGAAGAAATATACGATAAACTTAATGGTGAGTCAACTTATAAAGCACCTGATATGACGCTTGAACAATTTATTAATTCAAGACATATCGTGACACTTGAAGGCAACAAGACATCTTCTTATGTAGATAAGATTAACCACAAAGTCTATGAATGTGATAACAACGCCAACGGATATAAGACCTTTAAGATTGATATAGATGATGATAACGATTGTGGTTCTGTCACATACACGACTGAATCAGGCACACATACTATATGCTTTGGCATTAACAAAGGAGTAACAGACGAATTTCCTGAATATGGATTCAGATATGTGGCTGATGCTGCATGGAGAATGGACAACTATCTTCTTATAAGAGTCAACATTATAGACAGTGACGTAGGAAACCTTTACATAGGCATGAATTACAAGGATGACTATGTAACTGTTGTCCTGAAAAAGGTGCTTGAATACAAGTTAGATGAATTTTCCGATGTATTCAGCGGCCGCTGTAACTAGCAAGACAACACTAATTAAACCAGACAGCCTAGTTTGTCTAATATAAATTTTATTCTTGCATCGTAGGAATGGTATTGTAACACCTTGTTATAGCCATTTTCTGCGATGCATTTTCTTTCGTCATCATGCGCAAGATAATATTCTGTCTTATTTACGCAGTCAGCAAAGCTTTCATAATACACTATGTCGCTGCCATTCTCGAACAGCTCCGGTATCTCTGACTGATAATTGGTAAGCACAAATCCCTTTGCTCCGATAATGTCCCACACACGCAGTGGAATTCCGCTTCTGATATTGCATATAGTAAGATTGATATTAATATCACTGCATCTGAAAACCTTAGGCATATCCTTATAATAATCCACCGTTCCGCGGTAATTGGCACCGATTATTCTCTTGTCGTCCTTGTCCGAATATAAATCCATATCAAACTTTGAAGCAAGCATATTAAGCAGCTTTATTCTTGATATCTGTGCATGCTTGTATCCCAGAAATGTATTTTTAAATACAAGCTCAATACTTGAAAGCCCGCTCTCCGCCTGCCTGAAATCAACGAACTCAGACAGCTTTTCTAATATATCGGGTGTAAATATCCTGTCAAATACATTATCTCCGAACAAGTCCCCCTGCGCCTGAATTGCCCCGTCAAAATATCCTGAAAGATATTCAGGAAGCTTGTCATATACCTCATCATAAGAATTTTTATCATATAATCCGCCGACAAATGAGACATCTGACGAAAATCTTGTCATGTCCTCTGCGCTCATATTGTCAAGCTGCCCTGAAAACCGGGCTGCATTCACAGCAAGCGGAAGATACCATATTTTCTTAACGCCCATCGCCTTAAATGTGTAAAAGCATACCTTATCAAATACAAAACAGTAATTGCACTCGTTAAACACTGACTTGTCATACATAGTAAGCATAGGACTGTCAACTGTCCAGCTTATATATTTAATA
>ERZ1034882.386-NODE-386-length-22619-cov-14.588814_pt1 | contig 22619 bp, 40 predicted proteins | sample MGYA00520606_ERZ1034882 | MGnify/ENA primary metagenome ERZ1034882 (study PRJEB33766, sample SAMN09781726) | gut metagenome | biome: gut microbiome | host: Homo sapiens | place: Madagascar | study: EMG produced TPA metagenomics assembly of the PRJNA485056 data...
AGCAGAAGGAGATGCTTCTCCTCCAGATAAAAGGGCTTTTGCCGCCGCAAGAATGATGTCCTTCTCCGTTTCTCCAAGCTGTACAAACAGCTCCATTAGTTTTTTGTCCATTTCTTCCCCTTTCTTTTGTCAAATTGCATAGTTTTTTGCTCCGCGTTTGGCTATATATCCAAATTCACTTTCTTAACTTGTTTACATTCCGTGCAGTTTGTATAATGTTGTCTGGAAGGGGGGGTAAAAATGGATTCTCAAGATAACGTCAGATACCAGTTAAAGGGTATGTCAACGTTCCCGCCTGTTGAAAACCGCGCGACCAGTCCGCCCCCAGTTGCACCAAAAAAGAAAAAATCGCATTGGCAAGCTGTCTTGTGTGCATTGATAATCCTTGCCGCCTATATGTGCGGAGACTACTTCGGGCATGATCGGGGGTATACCCAAGGAAAAACAGATACGTATGACACTGCATACGCCAAAGGGAAAGATGCCGGATATACTACAGGTTATGACGACGGCTACGACAACGGGTATTCAGACGGGGAAAAATACGGTCGCGCAGCCGAAATTTCGAAGAACTTAAGGAACAGAATTAAAACGAACAGTTCTCCGCAAGTTACATATGACTACACGGTTTATATTACTGCCACCGGGTCGAAATACCACAGGTGGGGGTGCCAATACTTAAAAGAGAGCTGTTACTACCTGTTGCGTTCAGACGCAATCTCCAGAGGCTATACGCCCTGCTCTGTATGTAACCCATAAACAATGCGCCCCCGCCGCCTCCGCAACGGCGACGGGGGCTTACAGCAGACACACCAACCATCACGCGCACCTGCTGCGGTTTCACCGTAACAAAACCACATTAGGCAGGTCAACGCCGGAACAAGGCAGACCGCCCCGCCGCGCCAAACCAAAACGGGGCAGGCCGCGCCCAGTTGAGGGAGGAATGAATACAAATGGAAGAATCTTTACAGGAAATTTGCAGAGAAGCCAAATACCGAGAAAAGATGACGGCGCAGGACATATCCGACAATTCCGACGTTCCGCTGTCCAGCGTCAACAACTTTTTTTCATCGTCGTCCAAAATGCCGTCTATCTACACCGCTGGCCCCATCTGCCGCGTCCTCGGTGTGTCGATAGACGCTTTTTTTCATATTCACCCCACGCCCGATCCGTCCATAGAAGCACAGCTTGCCCACGAACAGGAGATGAACCAGCTCCGCGTCAGAGCCATACGTCACAAGAATTATCTGATCCTCGGCCTGATGATCCTGCTTGCCATCGCCCTGGCATACGGCATTACCATTGATATGCTAAACCCCAATATTGGACTGTTTTAGAAATAAAACATCTGTTCTATTTGTTTGCTGCCATTGTATATGACAAGTTTCTTGTTTTCAATCGGCAAGATTTACAAGATTCTTGTTTCTTTTTTGTGAGGTGTCCCTATGTCTACCTGTATTAAATGCGGCGTCCAACTGGTACCGGATGCCGTTTATTGCCATATCTGCGGGAAAAAGCAGGTCACGGCCTCCCGCAAGGCGCTGAAACGCCCCAATGGGTCAGGCACGGTGTATAAACTGGGCGGGCGGCGGTCGCGGCCTTGGGTTGCCGCAAAAGACGGCGTGTATATCGGGTACTACGAGCGGAAGACGGACGCGCTTGCCGCACTGGATCGGCTGGCAGGTCGTCCGCTGGAGGAAAAATTCAATATGACCTTTTCCGAGGTGTTCACCGAATGGAAAGCCGAACACTATCGGGAGATAGGGGAGAAGGGCGTGGAATCCTATGACAGAGCCTACGCTGTATGTGCGCCGCTGCACAACAAGAAATTTCGTGACCTGCGCACAAAGGACTTTCAAGCCATCATCGACAGCAACATGGCAAAGTCCAACTCCACGCTGTCCAAATACAAGCAGCTCATGACCCAGATGGCCCGCTGGGCCGTCCGTGAGGAGATCGCCACAACTGACTTTGCCAAATACGTCAAACTGCCCCAGCAGATAAAAAAAGAAAAAGCCATCTTTACAGATGACGAAATCGCGCTATTGGAAAAAGACGGCTCCGACGCCGCCAAGATCGCCCTTATGATGATTTACACCGGTATGCGCATCGGTGAATTGTTTTCCCTTCCGCTGAAAGACTACCATGAATCGTATGTGATCGGCGGTGAAAAGACAAAGGCCGGCAAAGACCGCGTCATTCCCATCCGACCGGGGGGCAGGAAGTATTTTGCATACTTCGCCTCCCGCGCCACCGGCGACCTGCTCATTTCCGGCTACGATGGGCAGCGCATCCCCGCCAATTACCGCACCCGTGACTTTTACCCCCTGCTGGAAAAGCTCGGTATCCCAAAGCACACGCCACACGCCACGCGCCACACCTACGCAACATGGGCGAGAAATGCAGGCATCCAGCAGGAGATTTTGCAGAAGATCATCGGTCACGCAAGCTTCTCCACCACGGCGGATATTTACATCCATGCAGACGCGGAAAAGCTCATCTCCGCCGTTGAATCTGCAAGTAATTTGTAAGTAACCGAAAAAATCTAAAACAGCTTAACAAGGATTTTGGTTATTGTTTTCCGTGAAACATTATCAAAACACCGCGATAAACACGCACAAACGTTGTAAATTTTTATCGCCCATATCTTTTAAGCAGGGTGTCCGGGGTTCGAATCCCCGACGAGGCACCACAAAAATCCCTGTAACCAAAACGGTTACAGGGATTTTCTTATTTCCTCCAAAACACGTTTGTAAGTAACGTGTAAGCAACGTCACCCGTTCTCAACAACGTGCATTGCCTGCCGCAGCGCTTCCTTTACGTTGGGATCGTCGGTGTCCTGCATCATGCGCTCGATCAGATCCTTTGCCTTGCCCTCATCGCGGCTGTACCGGCCCATAGAATCCCTCTTGCGCCGATACGAACTGCCTTTGTTGTAGGCGGTGCGCCCGGAAGACCAGTCGCGGGAATAGCCATCATCGCGGGAATACCCATCGTCGCGGCTGTAGTCGCCGCTTTCAAACATGGCGATTTTGTCAATGTTCTTGATGGACGATGCCAGCTTGTGGATGGCGTCCAGTTCAGCAGCGCTCAGCTCCCGCTGGCCGGAAAACTCAGACAGCTCCTCGCACAGCATCTCCCGGATTCCAAAAAGCTCCTTCATGTTCATGTCGTTCCTCCTTTCAGCAGACGCGCTCCACGATCATGTTGCTATTGGCAAAACTGATCGTCTGAGCGCTGGTGTTCTCCATCGCTACCGTTACGCAGCAGCCCTTCGGCACGTCCACGTTGGCAGCGACGAAGATATTGAAATAGTTCTCCACGGCGGCGGGCGTTACCGTTGCCACGGCGCTGGTCAGCGGCTCTCCGTTGATAGCCAGCGCAGCGGAGATTGCACCCACCGTGCCTCCGGTGGGGATGGCAATGTTTCCGCCGAAGGACACGCGAAACCGTGCCTTACACTGGTTTGTCAGGCCGCGCAGGAACACCTGCCCGCTGCCCTCGCGGTGTACGATGCAGGACTTGCCCGCAACGGCAGTTTCCGTCAGCGGCACATTCTGTCCGGCAGGAACAGAAACGATGTTTGTATTGGTATACTCAGCCAAAATACTCACTCCTTTCAAAAATGCAGGCGGCGAAGCTATTGCCCCGCCGCCTTTCAATATCAGCCCGGAGCTGAACAGTTCGGAAATTCCGAACAGATGGGTTTATGCAGTTGTCAGCAGCCGGAGCAACCGGTGTAGCTGCCAGCCCACGGGTTGCAGGATGCATACGCCGGGATAGGCGTAGGCCGCAGCTGGGAGATCAGATAGTTGTTCTGCGCCGCCTGAGACGCGGCCAGACGCAGCTCCTGATTTGCGCTCTCCAGATCGCGCATCTTGGAGTTGGTCAGGAAGTCCAGGATGGCACGGCTGTTGGCGTTCTGATTCTCCACGATGTCGCGGGTGGCGTTCTGCACGGTGTTCCGCGTGTCACACGCCTGCGTCGCCATGTCATAGCGCACCTGCGCGATGGCGGCTCTGTTCTCGCAGCAGCAGTTTGCCGCCTGCATCTGCATGGCGCTGAGCTGCTGCATTAGTGCGGCCTGCTGGTTGCTGTGGGAAAGCTCGGCCTGTGCAAAGCCGTTTGCCATCGCCATGTTGGTGCCGTTGACAAGCTGCGCCTGCTGGTAAAATCCGTCGCAAAGGCCCTGATTTACGCTGTCGATCTTGCGCTCGACATTAGCAAAATCAGAGGTCAGCACATAGCCGTCGACCACGCCGCCGGAATTGCCGGCGTTGTTTCCCCAGCCGTTGCCGCCCCAGCCGCAGAACACAAACAGGAAAAGAATGATGATCCACCACGCGCCATCGCCGCCGAAGCCGCCAAAGCCGCTGTTCATCATGCCGGTTGGCGCAACAGGCATAGTGGCCTGAACGCCGCCGTCAGAAAGAGACATAGTATCACTCCTTTGAAAAATTTTTATTCATCAAATCGTGGCCACGATGTTGATTTATGTTGATGATTACTGCATCAGGCTTTGAAACTGCTTTGCCATCTGCTGAAGCTGGTTGAGCTGTTGCTGGTTCAGCTTACCGCTCTGCAAGAGCTTTTCGACCTCGGCTTTGGGGTCGCCCTTGAAATTTGCTTTGAACTGGTTGAACTGCTGCATCATGCGCTGGAATTGTCCTACCGGTCCGGGCATCTGCCCGCCGCCCAGCGCGGCCATGAACGGATTACTCATCGTCCTCGTCCTCCTCGACCTTGCGCTTCTTCTTGCCCTTTAATTCGCCCACAAGCGCCGCCAGACGGTCGAACTCCTCGCGGGTGACAAATTCCACGCCCGGCTTTTGCGGCGCGTTAGGAGCCGTTTCTGCGCGTTCTACGAGGTCGTAAATCTTGAGCGTCGGCTTGCCGCTCGCGTCGGACTGCTTGAGGTACACCGTCGGCGCGGAGCTGTCCCACAACGCCACGGCAGAGTTGGGCGCGATGAGATACCCTCTTGCCTCCTGCTCGCCGTTGACCCACTGCACGCCGCCGGTCGCGACAGGATTCTGCGGAACGGGAGGCGGAGCGGGCTGCATCATCTGCTGTTGCCGCATCTGCATAAGGTTATCCGGCATCGGCTGTGGATAATAAGGGTTTTGATAGTACGGATTAAAAGCCATCTCATTCAGTCTCCTTTACCCAAAAATAGAGAACAGTCTCATTGCTGCTGTCCCATGAATCAAAGATCGTCCCGTCCTGCACGCACACCACATGACCGGACAGGGCTAAAATGTATGTGCCTACCGGATGCTCGTCCGCAAACTGCCCGACGGTGTAACACAGCGGACAAGTGTCCGGCACGATGTAGCGCCGATAGCCGAGGGAGTGCAGATACGCGCCCCATGTCGCATTGGCCGACGGCATGTCACCGTCTAAGTAGCCTTGTATGGCGAGCGCGAGATAGGTTTCGCCCCAGTCTTTCCCGGTCGCTTTAGAGATCGCCCGAACGGTGCAGTCCCCCACGTTCTTGCCATAAGGCGACGGATTATAATAGCTATACATGGAGCAGCTCCGCGAAATAAACATAGGTGCGCAGCTCGTCCGGCTCGGGGAACAGCACCAAAATATCCCTCGCCATCTGCTCGGTGAAGCCCAATGCCAAAAGCCGTTCGTACATACAGCGTACCTCCTTTTCTGCCTCTATGGTACAGCGTTTTGCCCCTTAAAAACTGCCCGCAAACTGCCCGCGTTCTGCCCTCAAACTGCCTTAAAAATAATTTGAGAAAATTCGGTTTAACCTATTGACAATAGGTTAAACCTATGATATATTATAGGTACAGTAAAGGAAAGGGGATCCAAAACATGAAGAAGTTCGCCAACATGAAAAGATGGTTCCAGATCGAAAAAAAGATGGAGCTTAACGATCGCTACCATTGCCAGAGACTGGATGCGTTTGGTGAAATCATCGGCGAAACCGAAAAGGCCTATAAACTGTCTGTTGAGGCTCTTTTCATGAGCGGCGAAAAGAATGTAGTGATCTGGTGCCCCAAGTCCTGCGTTGAAAACGTTGTCGAGGCGTAAAGGAGGAAATATTATGAAAACTATTTTGATGGACACTTACAAAATCTTGGGGGAAAACGCAGAGGCCGCTGCCGATTACATCAACGATCAGGAGTCCCGCATGATCTCCGCCGGAGCAGGGAATGCGTATTTCAGCGAAGACTACCGCGAAAACATGAAGCGCTTCAAGAGCGAAGCCGCCGAGAAGTTCGGCGTCACTTTCGAGAACCTGTTTTAAGCCATGCCGGATAGCGAAGCGAAGCGGGCGTGGGCCGCGCAGAACACCACGTTTATCGGGCTGAAATTGAACAACAACACGGACGCGGATATTCTCGCCGCGCTGGAGGGGAAGGCCCGCCAGACTGAGATTAAGCGTCTCATCCGCGCCGGGATGGAGGCGGAGAAGAAATGAAACTGGAGCGAACGAAACGGGTCGGCACTAAAGTCTATACCTACACGATGTCACCTGAGGCAGCCGCGAAGGAGAACGAGGCGAAGCGGGCCTACATCGCCAGAACCTACGAACGCTTGACGCTGGACGTCCCGAAGGGGATGCTGCAGGCGCTGTCTGATCTCGCCCAGCGCCGCGGTATCTCGCGGAGGAAATTGATGATCGATCTTTTCCGGAAAGAATTAGAAAACGAGAGCGCCGACGATTAGTCGGTGCTCTCGTTTTGTCCGTCTGCTATTTTGCGGTAGGCTTTCCGCCGGAGCTTGGCGAGACCGTCCACGCTGAGGTGAAGCATCTGCGCCACCTGTACGCAGGAGCGGCCCTGCACGTCGCACTCGACGAGGCACGCGGCCTCGTCGGGCGGCAGGTCGAAGGAGCGGATGTAGGCAATGGCCCTGCGCGGGGCCATAGAGGATAACTGTGCCCGGATCGCTCGGTGCTGCTTGTCCATGTTGTGCGCCGGGGCTTGCAGAGCGCTCACGCGAGGGGAGGCTTGCAACGCCTCCCGCCCGTTTTCCTTTCGTTATTTTAGAATTTTTTCGAGGTATGCGTAAACATATTCCCCCCACGCCTTCTGCGTCGCGGGGCCAAAGGAGTTATCCACATCCAGCTCATAGCCGCAGGCATTTAGGAACTCTTGCAACTTTTTGACTTCCTCGCCCTTGTCACCACGCACTAACGTGCGCTTTTCCGCAGGATATGTAGGTATGCCGAAGCCCCGGATATAGCGCCCGTTGACGGGGAGGATGCGATAAGCGCACTCGTGGCGGCTTCCCTTGTTGCCCTCGAAAACGGTGAAGTTTTTTCCGTCGCAGGCGGTCACAATGCCCGTGTGGTTCGGCGCGCCGGTACAGTCCGTCAGGGCGTAATCCTTCTTGTCGTTCCAGTAGTAAAACACCTGCTCGCCGACCTGCGGAACGTGCGCGTCATCCTCTATCCACAGACCGCGTGACTGATACCAGCGCATTTGCTTGCCGCAACTGCACTCGATGGGGATGACCTCTGTCAGGCCGCAGAGGATCGCCGCCGCGGACACCATCGCCGCGCAGTAGTCGTCGGTGTAGGTCAGTTTGTAGCCGCGCGGGTGCGGGAGATAGCTGTTGTAGGCGTCTACGATCTGCTTATGCACCGCGTCGCCGCGCACGGACCCCGCCCACGCGGTTAAGGTCTCAAGAAACCTCTTCATTTTTCTTCTTTTCGGTCTGCGTGCCGAAGTAGAAGGCGATGATGGTCGTGAAGATCGTCAAAAACTCCGTCCCGCTGATGCTGCCGCGCAGGGCAAGCACCGAGAAAACCGCCGTGAGCACGATGGTCACGATGCTCTTGACTGTGAGCAGATTGGCAATTCGATTTTGCATATTTGCCTCCTTTACAGAAACCGCACGGCATAGAACTGCCGCGTCTGTGTGTTGATCTTGCTGCACGCGCCGTGGATGGCGGCGACGTGCCCGCCGTCAAGCATGACGGCGTATTCCAGTTTGAGCTTGTCCCGGCAAAGCGCGTTGACCTGCTGCGCGGTCATGCTGCGGCAGTAGACGCCGTAGAGCAGCCCGCCCTTGTAGCCGAGCACGGTATGGTTGGTCTTGCGCAACACGTCGGAGTATGCGCCCGTAAAGCCCTCCGCTGCGGAGTCATAGCGGTCGAGCAAGCCAAGCCCGCCGACCGCCCACACGACGCCGCCCAGCGCCGCCGCCGAGGACACGCGGGCAATGCGCACCGCGCCGTCCGTGGTCTTGTAGAGCACGCTCTCGGGTCGGGGATAGTGACAGCTCCAGTCGCGCACGACCTTGCCGCCGCGCACCAGGATGGAGCACGGCTGACCCTGCCAAGAAAAGCTCCCCGAGATCGCGTTCTTCGGCAGCGGCCCGCTCATGTTGACGGGTTCGATGTCCCGCGCGAGGATGCAGGGCTGGCCGTATAGCTCAACGTTGAGGGGCCAGCAGTCCGCGCCGAGCTTGGCGGCGATGTCGCTCAAGGTTTGGTTGCCGATCCAGCCGTTGTCCAGCGCCCCAACGGCGCGCTGGATGGCCTTTATCATGCGCACCTCATCCGAGGTGGAGCCTTTGATGTCCCTCATACCGCGCCCCCTGTCAAAAGCCACGCCATGAACGCGCCCACGACGGTCGCGATCATCAGCTCCACGACCTTCTCCCAGCGCTTGGACGGCACGGCGGTCAAGCTCCGCACATTGGCCTTAATCTCGCCGATGTCCTCCTTCATGTTTGTCTGGTCGGTCGCCAGCTCTTTGACCGACAGCGCCAATTCATTCAGCGCCCGCTGATCTACCTCTAACTGCTTGATGCGCCCCTCGTTTCGGAGCGAGCGGTCCTTGACCTCCTGCAGCTTCACAGCCAAATCTTCCATAGGCGTTGTCTCTCTTTCCTTAGGATAGAGCGGGGGATCTCCCCCGCTCTGTTTACTTGTTGAACGCCGCGAGCTTTTCCGCGATGTCCTCGGGGATGGCGCAGGTCGTCATCTTGACGCAGTAGCCGTCCTCGTCGTAGGTGAGCTTGTAGCAGGGGGCGACATATACCTCCGTGCCGGCACGGGAAAGGTCGCGCGCCATGACGGGCTGCTTGATGCTGTTCTTGATGCCCGAGTTTTCGCTCAGGCCAGCGGGAGTATCGGTGACTTCGATGGGCTTGCCGTCGGATGCGATTCTCTTGTAAGTAGTCATAGTTTTGTTCTCCTTTTCTTTGTTCAGAATTTATTTATCATCGGCGTATTTCTCGCCGGTGATCTCCTTGATGCTGGATTTTCTGCGGTAATCCTTCGCGCCCTGCCCGTCGAGGTCAAGCTCGATTAGGTCGCCCTTGACCGGGTAGGAGGCCGCTTTCTTCTTTCTCGGCAGATTGTAGATCATATCCGCTCACCTCACGAGAACGCTACCGGCGTAATGGTCACATACACGTCAATGCTCGCCGTTGGCACAGTCTCGCACTGGAACGTCAGCTTTCCTGCCGCCTGTGCCACGCACTGAATACCTGCATCATTGTATGTCGTCCTACTTGCCGCCGCAGGCATGGGCAGGATAAGCTGTGCCGTTTCGTCTGCTTCAACGCCCGCGACGGATACAGTCTGCTGTTTCGTCGAGCTGTCCCAGCCTGCAACTGTCAGCGTTACCTTGTGTGCTTCGGTGCCAACGGATTTTTTGACATCGTCCATAGTGGGGAGATAGAAGTCGTTTTCGCTCAAGCCGTTTATGCCCTGTGAACCTGCGTTAACGAACTGTACGCCGCTGCAATCAACACGCCTAAAGTCACCAAGATTTCCAAAACCTTCTTCTGCCTTAACTCGCCACGGAAAATCAAACATAAACAGGGTATCGCAATCAACAGATGCGCCAATCAGCGGGAATTTCCCCCTGCCTTTTTTTTCAAGGTCTACTGCTATATACGCAATACCCGAATCTTCAAAAGGTTCCCCGTCTGAACTGTTGTATGTTTCTATGTGACTCTCTAACGTCAAATTTCCTGTCAGCGTGCCGCCTGAGAGCTGCAAATATCGCGCGTCGGCCTCTTCCTGCGTCATTCCGCCCGACGCGGCCTCGCCAACGATCTGCTCGCCCGCTGCATTGTGGGCGGTGGCCCCAGACAAAAGCGTCTGGGGCGTGACCGTGTCCTGTGTGAGGTCCATGAGCGTGGTGCCGTCGCTGAGCTGGACTTTGTTATTGGCCATGCCGCACCTCCTTAGCCGATGGTGACCGTCTTGCCCCCCTGCGCATTGTCGGTGTAGGCAATGGGGATCGCCGCCACCGTGACAGAGCTGAGGCAGTTATACCCCTCGTCGGGCAGAACCTCCTGCGAGGCAAACGTGGGCGTGACGTTCTTGGCCTGCGGCTTCATGCCCTCGCTGCCGGACATCGTGCCCGTCACGCCGAGGACGGTAATGCCCTCGCGGATGTTGGTGGGGATCAGCTTCGCCTCTTCGGCTGCGTCGATCTGCGCCTTGCCGCTTCCGTCGTGGTAGCCCTGGGGGATGGTGACCGGCTTACCCTTTTCTGTGATGCTGAGCGTCTTGGCCCCATTGTTTGGCATGGTGCCAATGACCTTGCTGCCGGTGACATAGGCCGTCTTGCCGGCCAGAATTTCCGCCGCGCCCGCGGTGGCGTCGCCGGTGTCCGCGTCAAACTCGCAGGAGCCGGTGATGGGTGCGCCGTCCTTGCCGTGCGCGGTAAAGCCCTTGAGGAGCTTGTCAGCGACCACGGTGTCTTGGGTGAGGTCCATGAGGACTTCGCCGCTCGAGAGCACGATTTTGCTGTTGTACTTTTCAGCCATTGAAAATACCTCCGATAAAAATTGTTTTTCCGCCCGCGGGGTTTTCCACACGGGCGACTGCAATGGGATCAACGGTCACATTGTCTTTTAGAATCTTGTCCTTTGTGGCAAGCTCCTGCGTCTCAAAGTCGGGCGTCACGGTATATGGGCCGTCATACGGCTCGCCGCCGCCCCCGCGGATGGTGACGTCAAACGCTACCGAGAGCGCCGTTTTCTGCGTCAACTCGAACGTGACCATCAGATCACCTTCCTACTCAGCGCACGCTTGACGTCAAGGCGCTGCATCTCCGAGCCGATCACGTCGCCGCTCGGGAACTTCACGCGCACCTGCATGGGGCAGACGGTCGGAAGGCCAAATGTCTCCGTCTGCGTGAGGGGAAAGTGAAATTTGCCGTCGGAAAACGTGACATCGCCCGGATAAGTCTTGACGAGGTTCAGCAGCGCGATCTCGACCAGAGAGACGGCGGAGGGGCTGAGCGTCTGGCCCTCGTTGGTGATCTCTACGTCGATGGAGTAAGCGTCGCCCTGTACCATTACGTCGTCACCTCCGTTGCGCTGACGGCGCCGGTGTCGTCCACCGTCAGCTTGAATTTTTTCGTGCTGCCCGCCGTCGAGGAGGGGATGATGATCTCGCCATCGTCCACGCGCTGCAATAGCTCGTCGGATTCCTCGACGGAGTAAATGCTTGTTGCGTAAGTATCTGGCATAGGTGCCTCCTTACTTGATGATCCTGCGGCCGAGCCGGTCGAGCACCGGCTTGCCGTTCTTGTCCTTGAGCCAGCCGGACTGAATCTCTTTTTTCTTGCGGTAGTAGATGATGATGCAGCCGTCGCCGCCGGGACCGCCCCGCGCTCCGCTGCTGCCGGTCGTGCGGACGCTGCCGGGATTGTTGTTAAGCGTACCGCTCTTTTTGCCGCCGTAATAGGTAAGGCTGATACCCGTAGCGCCATCGCCGCCGCCGCCGTAGCCGCCTCTGCCGCCTTTGCCGTATACGGTCGGCTTCTTCGGCACCAGCGTTGCGCTGGCTCCGGGTACGTAGGAGCTGCCGTTGGCCGTTACGGTGATAGACGTCTTCGGCCAGTCATTGCTTGGCCTGCTTACAAGGCGGAACGTTCCGGCGGTGTTTCCCGGCGTACCGTTTGACCCGGCAGCTGCGCCGCTGCCGCAGTTGTAGGTTACGCCGCCGCCGCAATAGCCATCGCTCAGATCGCCCGTAAAGCTCTGCTCGTCGCTGGCGCTCGGGAGCAAAGTTCCGTACTCATCTACCCTGGTAGCGCCGCCCCGCCACACGTTTCCGTTCTCGTCCACAACGGAGGAGGCTTGCAGCGGGTGGAGCCGGTCGTTGTCGCCGTGGTTTGGATTCATGCCCGCGCCGTCGCCGCCTGCGATGCCCTGCTCGCCCTGCGCGGCAAACACATCGCCTGTCACAGGGTCCGTGTAGCCCGCCAGGCTCGACGAGCCTGTGTCGCTTGACGAGCCGCTCATCGTTGTCGCGGTGCCTGCGGCGTTCACCCCACCCACACCGCAGGCATAGGGGACCTTCGCGCCCGGTACGGCGTCGGTGACGGTCTCGACCAGCACCTTGCCGCCCTCGCCGCCTTCACCGCCCTTGCCGCCCTTGCCGCCTATCGCCCACTTAACCGTGTCGTACTGGACAAGGCCAAGGACCGTTTTCGTATAGCTTTCGGTTTTTAGCGTCGCCGGGTTGCCGCCGTAGCCGTAGCCGCCGCAATGTCCTCCGCCGATAAGCACGCGGGTGTAGGTCGTCACGCCCTCGGGGACCGTCCACTCGCCTGAGCCTGTGAGGATGACGCGCTCGTCGTAGTATTCCGTGGCTTCCGGCTGCGGGGGCAGAAAGCCGACGAGCGCCGCCATTTCGCTCTTGAGTGTGCCGCTCATGGTCGTGTCAAGGCTCACGATGCACGCAGAGACCATCTTTTTATCGTAGGGGTGATAGACGCTGACCACATGCCCGGGCTTCTCCTGCCCGCTTACAATGCCGTTGGTGATGGTCTCTCGGCACTTATAATAGTCTGCCAGCCTTTTGGCGACAGCGGAGGAATTGACAAGGGAGACGAGCGTGGCGTCCGTGACGGACTTGACGTTTTCTGCCGCGTTCTCTGTGACGGTTTGCGTCACAAGGCGCGTGTTGTGGATGTACGTCTTGCCCTTGAGCGAGCCGGAGCCGGAGGAGATTTTGGCGTAGTTTGCTCCACTTTCTAAAATAGTAAAGCCTGTCGCGGTGAGTGAGTGCATCGGCTCAGAGAAAGTGATGATGTCGCCCTGCTGAGATGTGCCGGAAAACAGCTCCTTTTCGTCGGTTCCCGCGATGTACTGATGCTCCGTGACGGTAACGGCGGAAACGGGGTCGCTATAGCTCACTTTCCCTCCGCTGGCATACATTCGGTTGCTGCCAATCGTGGACGAGGCACCATCCCATAACGCATCAATGTGCAAAACGCCGTTTAAATCGGTCGTCAAATACGCGCCGATAGCAAACAGCACCTGCACAAGGTTGTCTCTTGCGCTTTTCCCCCGCCTATCTGCTTTTGGCTGGCAATACGGCAGCCATCCATATAACTTGGTGTTGGCAAATACGCTTTTTACAACAACAGGTACGTTCCCGCAGATTTCTTTAACGACCTCTGCCACAGTTTGTCCGGTATAGATGCCGCCTTTGTGCGCCATTGCCGCCAAAAGCCCGACCGCAGACCACGCAACGAGCCGATACGAGGTTGCGCCGGTGCGTGTAATTGACCGGAGATAATAGGTCTGCATGGATGCGTCGGAATCACTTTCCCAAACGCGAATCGGGTCGTTCTTGGCAAATGCCATAATAGTCGGATTATTGCATCGGACGACCGCAGTCAGCGTATCCGCCGAAATGCTTTCGCAGCTTAACGATTGTTCGCGCGTCGGCTTGGCACTTTCAGTTTGCGAAAAAAGAAATGTCCAGTTTTTATAGGTGATCTTCATGCTCACTTCTCCGTCAACACGAGCACCGTGCCCGTCCAGTATTCCGCCGCGTTTGTCCCCTGCCCCCGATCCACGCTTTCGGGCGGCTCGCAAGTCATTGCAGCCATGCGATAATCTCCCGTTTTAGGATCAAAAAAGTAGACGTTGAGCGTCCCACTATAAAGCTGGGCGAGTAACGCATTTAGCTGCGTTTCGGTCAGCGGCATACAGGTGCAGGTGATGACTGCTTTAATTGCCAAAATGTCTTCGGTAAAGCTCCCATCGAGCATATAGCCCTCGTTCGGACCTTTGATCTTTTTGTGCGTTACCTTATAGCCAACCGGAGTAAAGTACGCAGTGAAGTCAACGTTATTGATCTTGATCGTTTTTCTCATGCTCCACTCCTAACCGCTTCTACTTCATTGTAAGGCACCATTTTCCGGGCCAGCACGGCGCCGTCCAGTTCAGTCGTCAGGTTGATAATGATCTGGCCTTCTTTTCCTGCTGCCATAGAGCCAATCCCGGACGCGATAGAGTTTCCAATAGCCGCAGCGCCAGAAGCCCCAAAATCAATAGATGCGGTTCCAAAGTCAAGGTTTTTCGAGATGTCGCGCTTAATGGAGCCGAACTCGCTGTCCCATCCTTCTCCGAGACCCAACGCCATGTTTTCGCCGATCCCCGCAAACACGCGGGACGGAGAGTGGATGCCGAGCGTTGATTTTACGCCGTCTACAATACCGTCAAAAAAGCCCTCGACCATGCTTTTAAGCCAGTCGCCCATCCTTTTAATGCCATCCCAAATGCCTTGGACAAGAGCGACGCCGATTTCGATTGCCGCTTCTCCGATATAGCTAAGAGACTGGATAAATGCAGACGCAAGATTTTTGACAATCTTGGGTGCTTCCGCCAAAAGCGTGGGCAGATTATCAACAAGCCCCTCAACAAGCGCGACGATAAACAGCGTACTTGCTTCAACAAGAGCAACAAGCGTGTCTGGTTGTGTCAACACTTCCGCAATCTGCGCCACGCAATCCGCTAACTGCGGCGCAATTTCCGGCATAGCCGATGCAATTCCTTGCACCAATGCGATCAGCATTTGGACGCCTACGTCTAATAGCTGGGGTATAATTGACAGAATCGCTCCGGTGATTTGCGGTGCCATATCAGCAAGCGCCGCAACGATGCCTGGCGCTGCGTCTACCACGCCTTGCACTAATGCTGTGGCAGCATCTACAAGCGACGGCAAAACAGAACTTACAAGCGACGGCAGTTGTTCAGAAATAACCGGAGCAAGCTTTACAATAAGATCGCCAAATCCCGTGAAAATCTTTTCAATGCGCGGAATAATGTTTTCTGCGGCCTTGCTGACCGAATAGGTAAAGTTTTCGATCAACTTGTCAAGGTCCGCGTTATCGTCTGCAATTCCGGTCACAAGGTTTGACCAAGCGGACTTCATCATGTTGAGGCTGCCTTCGATGGTGCTGGCTGCCTCTTCCGCTGTTGTGCCCGTGATGCCCATCTGATCCTGTATTACATGGATCGCCTCAATCATCTTATCAAACGATACGCTGTTAACCGTGTCCGCTGTAACTTCAACGGTCTCGCCCAACACCCCGGAATCGTTAATAAGGCGTGCCATCTCTGTTGCCGTGCCACCATACCCGAGCTTGAGGTTATCAAGCATGGTATAGTTCTGCTTAGCAAACCCCTGATAGGCATTTTGGATCATTCCCATACTTGTGCCCATCTTGTTGGCATTATCTGCCATGTCAATGACGGCCTGATTGGCGACCTCTGCCGCCTTTTCCGTGTCTCCGCCAAGACCTTGCAGCAAGGACGCCGAAAAAGATGTAACGGTATCCATGTACTCGTTGGCAGACAATCCGGCGGTTTCGTAGGCGCGATTTGCGTACTCTATCACTTGATCGGCGGACTGCTTAAACAGCGTTTCCACACCGCCAACAAGCTGTTCATATTCCGCGTAACCGTCCAAAGATTGTTTTGTTAAAAGGGACACGGCCCCGGCAGCAGCAGTAACTGCCGCCGTGCCGATTTTTGCCGCCGTTTTCAGCCCGCTTCCAATTTTTGACGCAATCCCGCCCAAATTGGAACTTGCTTGATCGTCAACGCTAATTTTGACAAAAAGGTCTAATAAATTCATTTTCTCACCACGCTTTTTGGAGTTTTTGGTGAAAAGTCCTTGAAAAGTCAAGGCTTATGTACTACAATTTCAGGAAAGGAGGGTTTTGCCATGATCAATTTCAACAAAGATTCCGCATTTGACTTAAAGCCTATTTCCATTGCCGAAGTCCGCGACGAGGTCAACGGTCTTTTGATCGCGGGCGAAGAGATCGCTTGCGCGTTCAAAACGATCCGCGACCAGCTCATCTTCACCAACAAGCGCATTATTTCCGTTGACGTGCAGGGCATCACCGGAAAACGGAAATCGTTTAGCTCCATGCCCTTTTCCAAGGTGCAGTTCTTTGCTATCCAGACACCCGGCCTTGTTGAGCTGATCCCCGATAGCGAGCTTGTCCTGACGTTCTCCAATGGCTTTACCGCCAAATTTGAGTTCAAAGGCGATACCGACATCGGAAAGATTGGCCGCATGATCTCGGAATACGTCCTCAAATAACGCCTATCCCTCCGCCGCCCCATCAGGGGCGGCTTTTTTTATCGTCAGCCCGCACCGCGCGACAATATCTGCGGTAATCTCCTCGCACGTCCGGTTGTCCTGCTTTTTCGGCTCAATCATGTCCGCGTATCGCGCCTTGATGTAGTCCCCGCTCGCGTATCGCGCCGTGTTTTCGCCCACAATGCGCAGCGCATCCGTCACATAAATGCGGTACGCCTCGGTTTTCGCTCTCTCATTGAGCCGCGCCACACAGTACCGCAGGAACGGCTTTATTCTCCTTTGCCCTCGGTATTCTCCAGCGCAGAGCCAGAGGATTTCCCGCTCTGCGCTGAGAGAAAAAGCGCGCCGAATGCTTCATCGGTCAAAAGTTCCGTCGCATCGCGCATCAGCTTGACAAGGTTCAGAGCACCCTTGTAGCTATCCGCGCTCACGCCCTCAATAGAGGCAAGAATTGCGATGATATCGCCTTTGTGGCCCTTGAGCAGCGCAGGGAGCGCTTTCCGCGCCCTCTGCGTCATAAACTCTTTGGCTGTCATGCCCTCCGGCAGCTTCTCGCGCTTGAACAGCGCGGATGCCGCATCGTCCTCCGCAATGTTGGCAATCGGGTCGATGATATCCGCAATAACGTCAAAGACGCGCTCGCCCTGAATGTCGGAAAGTCTCATTTACGCCTCCGCCGTGCCGGCCTTGATGTAGATTTCAAAGGGAACGGTGTCCTGTGCGCTCATGGAATAGTGGCCGGTAAACTCAAAGGCAAACTGGCCCTTGGCCTTGTCCGCCGTCTTGAGCTGGAAACCGCCTGTGGAAAGCGCGTTGAGCAGCTTGATAGCGATAAAGCCGCCGTTGGTTTCGCCGTTCTTGTCAGAGTAATCGCCCACGAGCCAGATATCGTCAAAGTCCGCGTCCTTGAGGTCGTTGCGCGGCGTGACCTTGGTCGTGTCGGTCGTCCCGATGTCCGCCGCGCCGCACAGCCGCTTTGCAATGGCGGTATCGGCATTGACAAACGTACCGGCCATCTTGGCCTCCCACGAATCGAGCGTTTTCAGCTCCTTCATGTTCTTCGGACAGTTGTCAATATCCGCGCCCATGTCCGAATAGGTCGGCGTGGCGGTAAAGTTGACGCCGCCGGTCGTTGCGCCGATCTGCCCCGCCTCGCCGATGGTTCCGGTAGCCGGTGTGAAATCGGTCGTCAGGATACCGGCGTTGATCTGGAGCTTCTGAAACGCATCAGAAGGAATCTTGGTAAATTTCATGTCGTTGTCCTTTCATCAGTTTTGCGACAGGTATTCCACCGTGATGTTGAGATACCGCCGCTTGATGTTTTTGTCGCTCTCGTCCGCGATGTTCTGGCACCACGGGGAGCCGCGCTTGATCCACATCGCGCCGCCGTCGTACGGCACCATGCAACCGCCCATGCCGATGGCGTCGCTGATTTCCTGCGCCTTTGCGTTTGGCACCGCTTCGCTTTCGGTGTAATACCAGAGGTTGACCGTCAGCGCGATCTCGCCGCTCTCCCATGATCCTGTGATCAGCTCATAGGTCAGCCACGGGAACACCGCATCTTCCGGCACGTTGGAGGTTGGATAGGCCGGTAGGAATCGAGAAAACCACGCATGGAGTGCCTTATCCTTTGTCATTTCGGCAGCTCCTTTCGCTCCGCGGTGAAAAATTTCAGCGCCCGGATCGTCGGGCCTGCCGACCGCGGCGCAGCCCGTTCTTCCGGGTTCGAGGTCACGCGGTAAGTGTTGCCGGTGGACGTGTCGCGGAAATAGTCGTTGTACTCGATGGGAACGGTCTTGTTGACCAGCGCGGAATACACCGAGGTAACGCCCTCCTTTTCCGCTCTACGCGCCTCCATCGAGGTGTCAAGAGACTGGTAATTGAGGAACTCCGCGCCCTCTTCCCATGCGGTGATGTAGCCGCCCGCGCCGTCAGGCGTGCGCTTTTTCTCCATCAGAATGCACTTGTGGGCAAAGTCATCCAGTAAACTCACGGTTTTACCCCCTTGAGCTTTCGCCAGTCGTTTAACCGTCTTCTGAAAGCGTCCTGCCAGCCGTTTAACGTTCCGCTGTCGTTTCCCGCGCTGCGTTTGGTGTAGGAGTAGCCCCCGAAACTCTCGCTTTGATACGGGCTTGCAACGGCCTCCCCGTTCTTTTCTTCCCACGCGGCAATTTCGGTGGAAAGCGTTACGACCGCCTTCGGCACCGCAAGCGCCCACACCGTCCCTGTAAAGGTTTCATCTGTCAGGTCGATCACGGGGTATTGGTGTAGCCCGTCGTTGAACACGGAGCCGCAGATGCGGAAATACTGTCCGTTCTGGAGAAAGGGCAGCGCAATGCTGCCATTCTCCACGGTGAACGTGTCCTCGTGAATGTCCACGAGAAACCAGTTGTTCAAGTGCCGTAAGACCTGTTCAAGCATCATGCTGCCCTCCTATCAGGTTTTTGCCGTTACGTCAGCGCTGCCGGACTTGAGCGCATGATAGTTGCCGTCGCACTCAACAACGGTCACCTTCTGGCCGGTCGCAATGGTCAGGTCGCTCTTGCCGTCCCAATCGTTCCAACCGGCGACGTTGTCGCCGTAAGCGACGGTCGCGGCAGAAGCGCCGGACGTGTACTTATACTTGTTGCCCGCGGCAGCCTTTGCCGGAGACACGGTCAGCTTGGTATCGCCGCTCTTGGAGCCAGAGGCAGAGGTGACCGTCAAAGAGCCAAGCGCGCCGTTGTCGATGGTGCCAACGACCACGCCGTCAATGCGCTCGGCAAACAGCTCCATGCCGTTAATGACGGTGTCCGATGCGGTCATGTTGGTGTAATCAGGCTCCTCATGGATGCCGATGTAGCCGGTCGCGTCGGTGGTAAAGGTAAATACCTCCTGAAGGTCAGCGCCGTTGACGGGAATGTAGTACAGCACGATGTTGTCCTTGGCGGTGGCGTAAATCTTGCCCTTGGGAACGCTGGCGTTCATGATAAGGGTACCAAGGCCGAGGAAGTTCTCGACATAGCTCATGCCGAAAGCGGTCTGCACGGTGATGTTAGCAGTAGACAGATAGTCCGCCACATCAAGGGGGTTCATGAAGTAGACCGCGCCGATCTCGTCGTCCTCGAAAAGGACCTGCAGATTGCCCCACGCCTGCGCAAGGACAGTCTGGAAGTTCTTGCCGCTCACCGCGCCGGTGCCGGTCGAGAGGAAGTCAAAGAAACTCTTGCGGATGCCCTTCTGCACGTCCTTGAGCATTTCGTCGGTGGTCATTTCCACTGCCTGATCGTAACCGCGGTCGGTGATCGCCTCGGCAGAGGTAGCCTTGCGCCACTTCTTGAGCGTGATCTCCTTGTAGTTCACGGCCTCGGTCTTGTAGTGGGAAAGGGGGATGGTGTCACCCTCGGCCACAACGCCGCTTTCGAGCGTGCCGGTCGCCTTGTAGCTCTTAAGCACAGTGCCGGCCTGCTTGGCGATCTTGCGGGTCACACCCAGGGCCTCCATCAGCTTCTTGATGGAGTACCCGAACATTTCGGTAAATTCGATCTCGCGCACGCGGGCGAGGTCATTTTTCTTAATCAGATTGGTTTCAGCAGCCATAATTAGCCTCCGTTCTTATTTTCAAAAAGATTGATGTTTGCAGCGATCGCCGCGCGGCGCTCCGACCTGTCCTTGATCTGCATGATCTGGTCTTTAGTCATTGCTCCGCCGCCGGTGTTCGCTGGGGGAGTGGCGGGATTCGCGCCCTTTGTCTGCGTGGTGGAGACCAGCCCCTTATAGGTGCCGTCTACGAGCGCATCAAGGCTCTTGGTGTCCTTGATTTCCTCGCCGTCCATCTCCAATGCGGCCATTTCCTCGCCGCAGCCACGCATGGCAAGGTCCAAATTCGCGCCGGTGATGTTTTTGCTCTCAAAGTAAGCGCGCACGGCCTTTTCCTTTACCGCCTTGCTCTCCTTTGCGGTGACATCAGCCTTGAAGTCCTCGAAATCCTTGTGCTCCTTCTCGTACTTCTCTTGATAGCCGTCGTCACCAGCCGCCTTGAGGTCATCCAATTCCTTCTGGACGCCGGGCAGCTTCTCTGCGTCGGTCTTGTAGCGGCTCACGTCCGCTTTCAGGCCGTCCACGGTGTCGGTATGTGCCTCGATGATGGTATCCACCTGTTCGTCGGTGAGACCCATGCCCTTCAAAAGTTTGCGTGTAAGTGCCATTGTTCTATCTTCCTTTCCCTTGTCCGCAGTCCGTCGCGGCGATAGATTGTATAAAAACCGCTATTCTTCGCGGCGTTTACCAAAAAAGAAAAGCCAACCGCCGAGAAAACCTCGGTAGTTGGCTTCATTCAGCCCGTCCCGCCCATCATTTAGGGCGTGGGTGCGGATATTAAGTTTTCAGACGTTTTCGCTGGATGGTTTGGGCGATGATGTTGCCGTCCTTATCTTTCAGGACTTCCACCCGAAGCCCTTTATCCAACGCGGCAATAATGGCTTTTTGTAAGGATTCATCCATTTTTCAACTCTTCCTCCAAAATGTCCCGATACTGTGCGGCATGGTCGGCGGCAGCTGGTTTCAGAAACGGCTGTGCCTTGTTGCCGCGCGTGTAATGCCAGTTGCCTTTCGCGTCCTGGTACACCCACGGTGTAGGCCGTCCGCCGCCGCCCTCGGCGTAAATGCCCGTGCCAAGCTCGACGTAAGCGGCATACTCATTGTTCGTGCCGATGATTGCCGCCGGTTCCTGCTCGTCTATCATATGGGTAATGCTATTTCGCAGATTGCCGGTGTCGACGGGGCACAGCTTTTTCGCATATCCCTCTGCCACCAGCCCGACTTTTTCAAGCCCCCGCAGCAGCGCCGCCTTGATCGCGGCAGAGACTTCTTTGCTGTTGTCGGTGATTTCAACGTTCATCACAAAATTCCTCTTGACTTTTTTTCGGAAATTGCATATACTACCTATGAGGAAACTCATGTTTCCGTTTTATCGAGGTAATCCTCCGCCCGTTCTGGTGGGGGGTTGCCTCATTTTTTATATCGCCGCGCAAAGAGGACAGACCCGTTATGCAGCGCAATTATATCTGCATTAAACGATTTGCTTCTTGTTGCTCTCGCATCAAATACATCGATTAGTTTTTGCTTATCAATCCCATCGGCAACATCAAAAATTACCCCGCCTTGGTTCCCGTGTATCTGCTTTATCGCCTTGCGCAGAGCGCTATCTGCGGCTTTTTCTGTGGAAATCGACTTTATTTCCCATTGCTTCCCTTTCCACAGCATGTCTGGCATTTTCATACCTGGCGTCTGCGATTCTTTCAATAGCACAATTTTCCCACCGAACAGCTCTCTAATTTGATTTGCAACATTTATTTCTTCTTTGTGGTTTTTGGAGCGGTACCCGTTCTCGTATCGCACCTTACCCATGCGGGGCTTGGCGGAATCTATGTATTTCTTCGTAACATCCTTTGCAGATTTTTCGCTCCCCATGTGATATGGGGATAACTATCTGCCGCTGTATCCCTGCTTCGATGCTTCCCACTGCGCATATGTCATGTCAGATATAAGCCCGTCGCGTGTCCTACGCAGCCCGTCTGATGTATCTACCCCATCCACCGCTGCAACCAGCGTACATCGGCAGTTATATATCTCCCACGGCGGGCCTTGCGGGTCACCGGGGAAGCGGCAGCCGTTGGAAAACTTCTTGTCTTGGTCAACCTTTTCGCCATCGAGCATAGCGTGAGAGTGGCGAGTTCGGCTGTCCAGCGTGGCAAGCCATTCTTTTTTGACCTTTATGCCCATCTTCTCCGCCGCCGCGTAGCTGTCCATGCGTCCGGCGTTCTGCGCGCCGGTCACGGCGGTTCTGGCCGTGCGGATCGCGCTATCGCGGCTCATGGTGGTGATGCGCGTTTGCAGGTCGTCCGCCATGTGCTTGATGCTTTTGCCCTGCAAGATGGAGCTGGTCACGCTTGCCGTGATCTGCTTCTTACCATACGCGAGGTCGATACCACGCTTTAAGGCTCGTTTCGGCGGGTAATATGGCATCAGCTCCGGCTGCTCTACCATGAGCCGCTTGACCGTCTGCTCGTCCCACAGGTCAAAGCCGACGTTGCCCGCGACCTGTTCGATGGTATAGGCCGAATAGTTGCGGTTAAGGGAGTAGATACCGGGCGTTGCGTCGTTGGTGTAGGACACCGCCACGGCGTTCGCGTCCGTCACGCGGCGCGCCACCTTGTCACGCATCGCTTGATAGCGTTCCCCGCGCCCGATCTGGTTGAGCCGCCATTGCTTATAGTCGGCCTCCGTCCATTCC
>ERZ1034882.387-NODE-387-length-22603-cov-21.439152_pt1 | contig 22603 bp, 17 predicted proteins | sample MGYA00520606_ERZ1034882 | MGnify/ENA primary metagenome ERZ1034882 (study PRJEB33766, sample SAMN09781726) | gut metagenome | biome: gut microbiome | host: Homo sapiens | place: Madagascar | study: EMG produced TPA metagenomics assembly of the PRJNA485056 data...
CGCGTACGCAAATCAACCAGAAAGGAAGTTATGCACACATGAAATTAGTCTGTTCAAAAGCAAATCTTTTAAACGGCGTACAGATCGTATCCAAAGCTGTTCCCAGTAAGACTACAATGTCTATTCTGGAATGTATTTTAGTAGATGCTACTAATGGAGAAATTAAACTTACTGCCAACGACATGGAACTTGGTATTGAGACTACTATCGAGGGACAGATCATAGAAAAAGGTATCATTGCCCTGGATGCAAAGATATTCCTTGAAATTGTGCGTAAACTTCCAGACAGCGATATTACCATTGAGACCGATGCTTCTTTTAAGACAGTAATTACCTGCGAAAAGGCAAAGTTCACAATTATTGGTAAATCCGGCGAAGATTTTTCCTATCTTCCCGCAGTGGAGAGAGATGACAGCATTGTGATCAGTCAGTTTACTTTAAAAGAACTGGTAAGACAGACGATTTTCTCTATTTCTGACAACGATAATAACAAATTAATGACCGGTGAATTGTTTGATATTAACGGAGATGAATTCAAGATTGTGTCTTTGGACGGACACCGTATCTCTATCCGTAAGATTCAGATGAAGAACAGCTATGCTCCGAAAAAGGTAGTGGTACCCGGTAAGACCCTGAATGAAGTAAGTAAGATTTTACCCGGAGATGCAGACAGTGATGTTATAATCTCCTTCACTGAAAAGCACATTGTATTTGAATTTGATAAGACCGTTGTGGTATCCCGTCTGATCGAAGGAGAATATTTCAAAATTGACCAGATGCTTTCCAGCGATTATGAGACGAAAGTAAAGGTCAACAAAAAGGAGTTCTTAAGCTGTATCGATCGTGCTACTCTTCTGGTAAAAGAAGGCGACAAGAAGCCTATTATTGTAAATATCACAGACAACGGAATGGAACTTAAGATCAATTCCGCTCTGGGAAGCATGAATGAAGAAATTGATATTCAGAAACAGGGTAAGGATCTGATGATCGGATTCAATCCCAAGTTTTTGATCGACGCTCTTCGTGTTATCGATGATGAGGAAGTAGATTTGTACATGGTAAATCCCAAGGCTCCCTGCTTCATAAAAAATGTGGAGGAAAGCTATATTTACCTGATCCTTCCCGTGAACTTTACGACAGTAGCTTAGAAATGAGGTTATAGATATGCATACGATCCGTTTGAAGGATGATTATATAAAGCTTGGTCAGGCATTAAAGGCAGCCGGTGTCGTAGAATCCGGCGTAGATGCAAAATTTGCCGTACAGGACGGTCTGGTAAAAGTAAACGGACAGACCGAGACCCAGAGAGGCAAAAAGCTGGTATCCGGAGATAAAGTGGAATATGATGGCGAGACCATCGTAATAGAGTAAGCAGGTTACTATGATCATCAAATCAATAGAATTGGCAGATTACAGGAATTATGATTCTCTTGTCCTGCAGTTCGACCGTGGAACTAATATTCTCTACGGAGATAACGCGCAGGGGAAAACAAATATCCTGGAAGCAATCTATGTTGCTGCCACCACAAAATCACATAAAGGAAGCAAGGACAGAGAAATCGTTAATTTTGACAAGGAAGAAGCACATATCAGAACGTATCTCGAGAAGGACGGAAAAGAAATTCGAGTAGATATGCATCTGAGAAAGTCAAAGTCCAAAGGAATTGCTATTGATGGTCAGAAGATCAAAAAAGCGGCAGATCTCCTGGGGCTTTGTAATGTCGTATTTTTCTCACCGGAAGACCTTGGAATTATTAAAAACGGTCCTGCAGAGCGAAGAAGATTCGTAGATATGGAATTATGTCAGCTGGACAATTTTTATCTATACAATCTCAATCATTACAACAAAATCGTCAATCAGCGCAATAAGCTTCTGAAAGATATGTATATGAATCCGGATCTGAAGGAAACTCTGACTATCTGGGATATGCAACTGGTATCCTACGGAAGTAAGATCATAGAGCGCAGAAAGCTGTTCGTAGAACAGCTCAATGAGATTATTTATGAGATTCATAAAAAGCTGTCCGGTGGCAGGGAAGAAATCCGTATCCAGTATGAGCCGGATGTGGAGCTGGATGAATTTGAAAGAAAATTAAAAAACAGCCAGGATCGTGATATGCGGGCCAAAATGACATCCGTGGGACCACACAGAGATGATTTTTCTTTCCTGGTAGGTGACGTGGATATACGAAAGTTCGGATCCCAGGGTCAGCAGCGTACTGCTGCTCTCTCTTTGAAATTATCCGAAATCGAACTGGTAAAAAGGATCACAAAAGATACACCGGTCCTGTTACTTGACGATGTATTGTCTGAACTGGACAGTAACCGGCAAAACTATCTATTGAACAGTATCGGAGATATACAGACGATCATTACCTGTACCGGTTTGGAAGAATTTGTAAATAACCGGTTTGAAATTAACAGAGTATTCAAGGTATCCGCCGGAACAGTTACCTGTGTAAATGAAAATATGGGTCTGAAATCGGATATAGAAGAAGCTCCGACAGATGAGTATAATTTTGGCAGCCTGTAGGGCAGAATGTGAGGAATCATGAGCGAAGAAAATATGAACAATACCGCGGTAGAACATGAGTATGGCGCGGATCAGATTCAGATATTAGAAGGTCTGGAAGCTGTAAGAAAGCGTCCGGGAATGTATATTGGTACCACATCCAGCAGAGGACTGCATCATCTGGTGTATGAAATCGTTGATAATGCGGTAGATGAAGCATTGGCAGGGTTCTGTGATACCATTGATGTAACAATCAACGAAGATAATTCCATCACTGTTATCGATAACGGACGAGGAATTCCTGTGGGTATTAATCATAAGGCAGGTATTCCCGCAGTAGAAGTCGTATTTACGATTCTGCATGCGGGCGGTAAATTCGGCGGTGGGGGATACAAGGTATCCGGTGGTCTGCATGGTGTAGGTGCGTCTGTTGTAAATGCCCTTTCCAACTGGCTGGAAGTAGAGATCTGCCAGGGAGGCAAGGTATATAAGCAGCGTTATGAGAGAGGTCATGTGTGCTACGCGCTGAAAGAAATCGGCAGCTGTCCTATGGAAAAGACAGGTACCAAGGTTACTTTCCTGCCGGATGATACTATTTTTACCGAGACAACGATCTATGATTTTGATGTACTGAAGAGAAGACTCAGAGAGATGGCATTCCTGACCAAAGGACTGCGCATCATCTTAAGAGATAACCGTACGGAAGAGGAAGCTTCTCTGGAGGCAATGTCTGCGGAACATGAAAATGAGCAGATCAGCGAACTGTTACAGAGAGCACAGGAAGATGCCAAAGATACCTCTGCATCTTCAGATGATCCTGTTTCCGATGCTGCGGCAAAAGAATCCGTTAAGGATGATTCTGAGGCATTTGCAGATGCTTTTGCTACTTCCGAGGAATCCACCAAAGCCCGTACCGGCGGCAAAATCGGTAAGATACATACTATTACTCTGGAAAATGGTAAGAAACAGAAAGTCGTTGAGTTCTACTACGAGGGTGGTATCAAGGAATTTGTTGCTTACCTGAACAAGAGTAAGGAGCCTTTATACGAAAATATTCTGTATTTTGAAGGCGAGAAGAACAATGTGTACGTGGAAGTATCTTTTCAGCACAATGATTCTTATAACGAAAGTGTATTCAGCTTTGTAAATAATATCAATACTCCTGAGGGAGGTACTCATTTACAGGGCTTTAGAAATGCTATTACGAAGACTTTTAATGATTATGCCAGAAGCGCGAAGCTGTTAAAAGACAGTGAGCCAAATCTGTCCGGTGAAGATATTCGTGAAGGTCTGACTGCTATTGTCAGTGTCAAGATCGAGGATCCCCAGTTCGAAGGACAGACCAAGCAGAAACTGGGTAACAGTGAGGCAAGAGGTGCAGTTGACAATATTGTAAGTGAGCAGTTGACTTATTTCTTAGAGCAGAATCCACAGATCGCAAAAACTATCTGTGAAAAATCTATTTTGGCACAGCGTGCCAGAGAGGCAGCAAGAAAGGCAAGAGACCTTACCAGAAGAAAGACCGCTTTGGATACTATGGCTCTGCCCGGTAAGCTGGCAGACTGTTCCGATAAGGATCCGAAAAACTGCGAAATCTACATCGTAGAGGGAGACTCCGCAGGAGGAAGTGCGAAGACAGCGCGTTCCCGTGCAACCCAGGCTATTCTGCCCTTACGTGGTAAGATCCTGAATGTAGAAAAGGCAAGACTGGATAAAATCTATGCCAACGCCGAAATCAAAGCAATGATCACAGCGTTCGGTACCGGTATTCATGAAGATTTCGATATTACGAAGCTTCGTTACAATAAAATCATTCTGATGACCGATGCCGATGTAGACGGTGCGCATATCAGTACTCTTCTGCTGACCTTCATCTATCGGTTTATGCCGGAGCTGATCAAGCAGGGACATGTGTTCCTGGCAAAACCGCCTCTGTATAAGCTGGAGAAGAATAAAAAGGTATGGTATGCCTACAGCGATGAAGAATTAGACAGCATTTTAAGTGAAGTAGGTCGTGATCAGAACAATAAGATCCAGCGATACAAAGGTCTGGGAGAAATGGATGCGGAACAGCTTTGGGAGACTACCATGGATCCCGAGAGACGTATTCTGCTTCGTGTGAATTACGATGAAGAGACGGAATCCGAACTGGATGTGACCTTTACTACTCTTATGGGTGACAAAGTAGAGCCCAGAAGAGAATTCATCGAAGAAAATGCCCAGTTTGTTAAGAATCTGGACATCTAGTAACTATTTTGCAAATCAGGATCTGAATAGTTACGGTATTTAATAATAGAGAGTCGTATTTTACGACAGATTGTGAGGAAACATGAACGACGATATTTTTGATAAGCCTTCGGAGGCTGAGATTGATAAAATCCATGAAGTCGATCTGAAAGAAAAAATGGAAACTTTCTATATCGACTATGCCATGAGTGTTATCGCATCCCGTGCCCTTCCGGATGTGAGGGATGGTCTGAAGCCGGTACAGAGACGTGTACTCTATTCTATGATCGAACTGAACAATGGTCCCGACAAGCCCCATCGTAAGAGTGCCCGTATTGTCGGTGATACCATGGGTAAATATCATCCTCATGGTGACAGCTCCATCTACGGCGCATTGGTTAATATGGCACAGGACTGGTCTACCCGTTATCCGCTGGTAGACGGTCATGGTAACTTCGGTTCCATGGATGGTGACGGTGCCGCAGCAATGCGTTATACCGAGGCAAGACTTTCCAAGATTTCCATGGAGCTTCTGGCAGATATCGGTAAAGATACCGTAGATTTCGTACCGAACTTTGATGATACCGAAAAAGAGCCCGTAGTATTGCCCAGCCGTTATCCGAATCTGTTGGTCAATGGTACTACCGGTATTGCCGTAGGTATGGCTACCAATATTCCGCCTCACAATCTTCGTGAAGTGGTGCAGGCTGTTGTAAAAATCATTGATAACCGCGTGGAAGAAGACAGAGAGACTACGATCGATGAGATTCTTCCCATTGTAAAAGCTCCCGATTTTCCTACGGGAGGACTGATCCTGGGTACCAGAGGCTGCGAAGAAGCCTATCGTACCGGACGTGGTAAGATCAGAGTCCGTGCCGTGACTAATATTGAAACCCTGCCAAACGGCAAGAGTCAGATCATTGCTACTGAGCTGCCTTATATGGTAAATAAAGCAAATCTGATCATTAAGATTGCTGAGCTGGTAAAATTAAAGAAAATCGACGGTATCACAGATATCCGAGATGAGTCTAACCGTGAAGGTGTCCGCGTAGTTATCGAACTTCGTAAGGATGCCAATGCCAATGTAATTCTGAATCAGCTGTACAAGCATACACAGCTGCAGGATACTTTCGGTGTGATCATGCTGGCGCTGATCAACAATCAGCCTAAAGTCATGAATCTGTTGGATATGCTGACTTATTATCTGAAGCACCAGGAAGATGTCGTTACCAGAAGAACCAAATACGACCTGGGCAAAGCAGAAGAAAGAGATCATATTTTACAGGGATTATTAAAGGCTCTGGACTTCATTGATGAAGTCATTACCATTATCCGTGGCAGCCAGAATGCACAGATTGCAAAAGAACGTCTGATGGAGAGATTCGAATTATCCGATGTACAGGCACAGGCAATCGTAGAGATGCGTCTGCGTGCTCTGACAGGTCTGGAAAGAGAGAGACTGGAGAATGAGCATAAGGATCTGGTAGTAAAAATTGCGGAGTTAAAAGCTATTTTGGCAGATGAAAAGCTGTTATTAGGTGTTATCAAGACAGAAATGAGTGCTATTGCTGAAAAATACGGCGATGACAGACGCAGTAAGATCGGTTATGATGAACTGGATATTTCCATGGAGGATCTGATCCCGAGGGAGAATACTATCATCGCTATGACCAGCCTTGGTTATATCAAGCGTATGACCGTAGATAATTTCAAGGCACAGAACCGCGGTGGTCGTGGTATTAAGGGAATGCAGACTATTGATGAGGATTATATCGAAGATCTGCTGATGACGACCACGCATCATTATCTGAATTTCTTCACCAATATGGGAAGAGTTTATAGATTGAAGGCATATGAGATACCGGAAGCCGGTCGTACAGCAAGAGGTACTGCTATTGTGAATCTTCTGCAGCTGGCACCCGGTGAGAAGATCACAGCTATGATTCCTATTCATGAATACAGTGATGATAAGAATCTGTTCATGGTAACTAAGACAGGTATTGTGAAGAAGACCCCTCTGATGGAGTTCTCAAATGTCAGAAAGAACGGACTGACTGCGATCAACTTACGAGAAGAGGATGAGCTGATCGAGGTGAAAATCACTGACAGCAGCAGTGAAATATTCCTGGTAACAAAACAGGGTATGTGCATCCGATTCCAGGAGACTGATGTCCGGGCTACGGGCAGAGCTTCCATGGGTGTTATTGGTATGAACTTATCTCCCGGGGATGAGATCATCGGCATGCAGTTACAGACTCAGGGCAGTGACCTGTTGATCGTATCTGAAAATGGAATGGGTAAGCGTACCAATATGGATGAATTTACCGTACAGAAACGTGGCGGTAAGGGTGTAAAGTGCTACAAGATCGTTGAAAAAACCGGTGATGTGGTAGGTGCCAAGGCTGTAAATGACGATAACGAAATTATGATGATAACCACGGAAGGAATTATCATACAGCTTCGTGTTCAGGATATCTCCACTTTGAGCAGAATCACATCAGGTGTAAAGCTGATCAATCTGGACGAGGGTGTTAAGGTTGCACAGATTGCCAAGGTACGTGAGAAACTTTCCAACGGAGACCATGAATTCGACAATCTTGAGGAAGCCATGGAAGAAGTAGCACAGGAAGCTGTTTCTGAGGATGAGGAAGAAGCAGAAGAAAATCTGATTTTCCCCACTGAGGAAAATGAGGATGATGAGTAATTTATTTTTAAAATAAAAGAGGCGTGAAAAATGGAATCTTATAGTATTTTCAGAGATCTGGCAATTATTATTATATTTGCCAAAGTATTTGGTATTATTGCAAGAAAATGTAAAGCACCACAGGTGGTAGGTGAGATTATTGCCGGTCTGTTGATCGGACCCAGTGTACTGGGACTGGTGCAGCAATCGGATTTTCTGATCGAGATGGCAGAAATCGGTGTTATCCTGCTGATGTTCTCCGCCGGTCTGGAGACGAATCTGAAGGACCTGATGAAGACGGGATTTGTGGCATTTCTGATCGCATGTATGGGTGTATTTGTTCCTTTGGTAGGCGGAACATTGTTGTACATGGGATTTTACGGAGTGGCACCCTGGGGCTCTGAAAAATTCTATGAAGCCGTATTTATCGGTGTCATTATGACGGCTACCAGTGTAAGTATTACCGTGCAGTCTCTGAAAGAACTGGGAAAACTGAAAGGTAAAGTCGGTACAACGATCATGAGTGCCGCTATTATCGATGATGTCATTGGTATTATTGTACTTACTTTTGTCATCGGATTTAAAAATCCGGATTCCAATCCCGGAAGTGTAGTAATTTCTACTCTTCTGTTCTTCCTGTTCGCAATTGGTGTCGGATTTGTATTGTTCAAGATATTCCAGTATCTGGATAACAAATATCCGCATACAAGACGTATTCCTATTTTAGGTCTGGCGCTCTGCTTTATTTTTGCTTATGTAGCGGAAGTATTCTTCGGTATTGCGGATATTACCGGTGCTTATGTGGCAGGTATTATTCTGTGCTCTATTCGGGATTCGGAATATATAGCCGAGAAGATGGATATTAACTCTTATATGATCTTTGGACCGATTTTCTTCGCAAGTATCGGACTTAAGACCAGCTTTGATCATCTGAACGGGGAGTTTGTGTTATTTTCTATCGGATTCGTCGTTGTAGCATTACTGTGTAAGATCATCGGTTGTGGTCTGATGGCAAGAATCTGTAAATTCAAGGGACCGGATGCTCTGAAGATCGGTGTCGGTATGATGACCAGAGGTGAGGTTGCTCTGATCGTGGCACAGAAGGGACTGTCTGTGGGAATGATCGGATCCGAGTATTTTACCGCGGTAATTCTGCTGATCATCGTATCCAGTATCTCTACTCCTATCCTACTTAAGATTCTGTATACGAAGCATGCAGAGATTGATTAAAAAATAAGGATCATATGGATCAGAAGCGTTTTGAAGAAGCTAAGAGAAAAATAATAGGTGTGGACCGTCAGAGACTGGGAATCGGAACTCTCTCAGAGAAGACGGTTCATGCTATTTTTAAGGATTATTATGAGCCGGATGAGGATCATCAGGAGATTCCCATAGAGAATTATGTGGCGGATATTTACAAGGATGGGGAAATCATCGAGATCCAGACGAGACAGTTCAACCGCATGCGGGGAAAATTGCAGGCTTTTCTGCCCTTATATCCTGTAACCATCGTCCATCCTATTCCTTATGAAAAATGGCTGATCTGGATCGATGAAGAAAGCGGAGAACTGAGCAAAAAGCGAAAATCCCCAAAAAAGGGATCCCCTTATCAGGCATTTAAGGAACTATATAAGATCAAAATGTTCCTGAAGGATCCGAATATCCGGTTTAAATTTGTATTGGTGAATATGGAAGAATACAGGCTGTTAAACGGTTGGAGTCGAGATAAGAAAAAAGGATCCACGAGATATGACAGGATTCCTACGGATCTGATCGAAGAGGTGGAAATCAGACAGCCGGAGGATTATCTGCAATTTTTACCTTATGAACTGGAAGAACCTTTTCACAGTAAGGATTTTGCGAAAGCAGCCCACATTCCTCTCTCACTGGCACAGACGGTATTGAATATATTGTTTGAAATTGGGACAATAGAAAGAGTAGGAAAACAGGGAAACAGTTATTTATATCGTGTCATGGATATATAGATATATATCTGAAAAAAGAGGATTAGGCCGTATGGCTTAATCCTCTTCGTCTTCCTGATGGGATTTCGGCAGGGAGAAGATAAATTCACTTCCAACACCGGGAGTACTGATCACATTGATATGCTCATCGTGTGCATTGATAATCTCTTTTACAATGGAAAGACCCAGCCCGGTTCCCTTTTTATCCTTGCCTCGGGATAGGTCGGATTTGTAAAATCTGTCCCAGATCAGCTTCAGATCTTCTTTCGGGATACCGATTCCTGTGTCTTTTACGGAGACAAACAATTTATTTTTCTTCTCAGAAGTCTCAATGTGGATCACAGAATCATGGTGGCTGAACTTAATGGCGTTATCCATGAGATTATAGAGTACCTGCTGGATTTTGCCCATATCTGCATGGACATACATTTCATTGCCGGTCAGGATCATCTCAATAGCAATGGATTTGTTATGACAGGTGCCCTCAAAGGTACTTGCAGTATTACGGATCACTTGATTGACATCAAAATCTGTTTTATCTAAGAGCATTCCTTTGGTGTTCAGATTATTCAGGGTTAAAAGGCTGTTGGTGAGCTTCGTCAGTCGTTCTGTTTCATTCAATACGATAGTAATGTATTTTTCGTGCATTTCCGGTGGAATCGTGCCATCCAGCATGGCTTCCAGATATCCCCTTATAGAGGTCAGGGGGGAACGGAAATCGTGGGATACATTGGCTACAAACTTTTTCTGATCATCCTCAGAACGGGCAATTTCGCTTGCCATATAGTTCAGACAGGAAGCCAGATAACCGATTTCATCCTCACTGTCCACCTGAAATTCATAATGCATATTACCGGCGGCATACTGCTCTGTGGCATGGGTGATCTTCCGCAGAGGAATATATACGATCTCGGTGAAAAAGATCAGAATGATCAGGGATAACAGGAACAGGATTACCAGGGTGATATACGAAATATTCAGCAGGCTGTTACAGGATTTCTGAATATCATTCATATCGGTATGGATGACTACATAGCCTTTTACCTTGTAGTTGGAGGTAATGGGAGCAAATACAGTAAGTACATCTGAATCAAAATTACCGAAGAAATCACCAACAATGTAGTAGGAGCCGCTGGTTACGGTCGAATCAAAATTCTCAATGACTACTACATTTTCCACATCTAAGGGACTATTGGTATCCAGTACCAGCCGTCCGGAGGGATTGATGATGCGAATCTCGGAATTCAGGTAGACCGCCAGGGAGTCCAGCTGCATTTTAACGGTTTCCAAGGTTGTTTCACTGGTATATAATCCGCCGGCATAGGTTCCGGCGATCAGGGTTGCTTCGGAATAGAGACTTTCTGCCTTTTCCCGGATCAGGTGTTCTTTGGTCATATTGGGAACAAAAGTTGTAACAATGATGAAACCAAATACACCAAAAATAAAATATGCAAGTATAAATTTTAGATAAAGTGTTTTTTTCATAACAAATCCTGCTTTTGGTATGACTTAATTGCGTACTTCGAATTTATAGCCGATGCCCCAGATGGTGCTGATCTTCCAGTTAGCATGATCTTTGATCTTCTCGCGGAGACGCTTGATATGCACATCCACGGTACGGGTATCACCGATATATTCATAGCCCCAGATCTGATCCAAAAGCTGTTCTCTGGTGAATACATGATTCGGTGAGGATGCTAAAAAGTAGAGAAGCTCCAATTCTTTCGGCGGCATTTCCACGGTGTGTCCCATATAAATGACGGAATAATTGGTCAGATTAATGGTCAGATCCGCATATTCCACACACTTGTCGTTGGGATTTTCTGTGGGAGTATTGGAGGGCTTATAACGTCTGAGGACTGCTTTGGCGCGGGCCACCAGTTCCTTGGAATCAAAAGGTTTTTCCATATAATCATCCGCACCCAGCTCCAGTCCCAATACCTTGTCGAAGACTTCACCTTTTGCGGAAAGCATGATGATGGGAACGGAGTATTGTGCCCGGACCTCTCTGCACACCTGATAACCATCAATGCCGGGAAGCATCAGATCCAACAGAATCAGATTCGGAGCAAAGGTCTCCATAGCCGGCATCACGGATTCTCCGTCATTGACGATCATGGTATCAAAACATTCCTTCGTCAGATATAGGGAGATCAGTTCCGCAATATTATTATCATCATCTACAATGAGAATTTTCTGTTTACTTACCATGTAGTATAGGCCTCCTGTCAGTTATTATTTAAAAGTAACAATGGTTACGCCGGCATCGCCTTCACCGTATTCACCCAACCGGTATTCTTTGACGTATTTCAGACGTTTTAAATGAGACTGTACAGCATTGCGCAGAGCACCGGTGCCCTTTCCGTGCACGACTCTCACACTGGGGAGATGGGCCAGATAAGCGTCATCCAGGTATTTATCCAGTTTTGCAATGGCTTCATCTACCGTACATCCCAGAAGGTTGATCTCGGAGGACACGGAGAAAGACTTGGACATTTTCAACTTGCCGGTGTTGGTACGCTGCAGGGCAGGTGCTGTAATAGTCTCTTCTTTTACCGGTACGAGATCGTTAATATTCGTCTGCATTCTCATAATTCCGCACTGTACGAAGAGATTACCCTTGGCATCCGGCAGAGTGTTTACGATTCCCTTAAGATTCATGGAAATGATCTTCACGGAATCTCCTTTTTTAAGTTTTTTCGGATCCACGGTCTTCTGACCAGCAGGTTTCTTTTGTGTATTACCAAGAGCCAGCTTTCCGTTCTTTTCATTGATCTTGTCACGGACTTTCTGTCTCTTTTTCTCCAGCTCCTTGATGTCTGCAGAAGCACCTGCTTTATTGAAATCACGGATGGTTTCGTCAGCTACATCCTTTGCTTCCTGGAGAATGGCTCTTGCCTTCTCATTAGCATCGCGGAGAATTTTATCTTTTGCCTGGTCGATTTTTTCATTTTTCTTCTGTAACTGTTCCTGTAAGGTACGGATCCGTTCTTTGTACTCCGCAATCTCCTGCTGTTCTTTTTCAATGGTCACGCGGCTCTGTTCCAGATCGGCGATGACATCTTCAAAGCTTTCGTCCTCTTTGCTGATCTGCTCTTTTGCAGCATTGATGATCTCGTCGGACAGTCCGAGTTTGGAAGAAATGGCGAAAGCATTACTTTTACCGGGAATACCGATGAGCAGACGGTAAGTGGGGCGAAGGGTCTCCACATCAAATTCACAGCAGGCATTTTCTACGAAATTCGTGGAAAGTGCGTAGATTTTCAACTCACTGTAATGCGTGGTAGCCATGGTGCGGATGCCGCGGTCATGCAGATAATTTAAGATAGCAATTGCCAGAGCGGCACCTTCCGTAGGATCTGTTCCGGCACCGAGTTCATCAAATAAACACAGGGAATCCGTATCTGCGTGCTGTAAAATGTGGACAACTCTGGTCATATGAGAAGAGAATGTGGACAGACTCTGTTCAATACTCTGCTCATCCCCGATATCTGCATAAACTTCCGAGAAAATAGACAGTTCGGAACGATCCAGTGCCGGAATATGCAGTCCCGCCTGACCCATCAGGGTAAAAAGTCCCACCGTCTTCAGAGATACGGTCTTACCACCGGTATTGGGACCTGTGATCACCAACAGGTCAAAATCTTTACCCAGACGGACATCAATGGGGACCGCCTTTTTCTTATCCAACAGTGGATGACGGCCCTTACGGATCTGGATATAATGCTCAGTGTTAAAAATAGGCTCTGTGGCATTCTGTTCCATGGCGAGTTTTGCCTTGGCAAAAATGAAGTCTAAAGTGGTCATGATCTTCTGATCTGCGGCAAGCTCTGCGGTATGAACAGCAGCCTGGCTGCTTAGATCACCCAGAATAACTTCAATCTCCTCCTGCTCCTGCAGATCCAGTTCTTTTAACTGGTTGTTCAGATTCACGACAGCAGCCGGTTCTATGAAAAAGGTGGAACCGGTGGAGGACTGATCATGCACCATACCGCTCACCTGGCTCTTATATTCAGCCTTTACGGGGATACAGTAGCGGTTATCACGCATGGTAATGACTGCATCCTGCAAAAAGGTACGGTAAGCGCCGTTAACCATGGAAGTCAGCTGGCTATGGATTTTTTCATTGGTGGACAGCTTGGAGCGGCGGATACTTTTTAAACGGGGGCTGGCATCATCTGCCATCTCCTCTTCCGACAGAATGCAGCGGTTAATCTCATTGGCAAGCTGTGTCATAGGGGTAAGTCCCTCAAAGTAGGCATCCAGGCTGTCATTTGGCAGGTCTTCCCGTTCTTTTTTTCCATAGGTTTTGATCCGGCTGACATTATCCAAAAAGGATGCCAGCTTCAACAATTCGGACATAGACAGAGAACTGCCGATTTCCAGAGAACGGATGGAAAAACCTAAGTCTCTGTTACTTCCAAAAGAGGTGCTGCCGATACGGAAGAGACGGGCTAAAGCGTCTTTTGTCTCCTTCTGTGCGATTCTGATAGCAGATAGATCGGTGGAAGGCACCAGATCGCGGCAAAGCTTTTTACCGGGCTCGGAGTCGGCCTTCTCCGTGAGGAGATCGATGATCTTATTATATTCTAAAGTATTAAGTACTTTTGCGTTCATGTGGGGCTCCTTATTATTGAAATTCGAAATATGGATTATCGCAGTACAAGCTCGAAAATGCTACGCATTTCCTCGCTGTCGGGCTATCGCCCTATCAAAATCGTATCTGTCAATTTCGCCTGCAAGCAGTCGAATTGACATCTCTCGATTTTGGTACTGCTCAATGCTGGTTTACATAATAATACGATTTCTACGTGCTGCGCACTCTCGAAATCGTTACATCCATTCGCAATCCGGACTATCGTCCTTCTTGCTCATGTCTGTTTGCTCCCCTCATAGAAATCCTGCTTTGCCTGCGAGCAGTCACGCAGGATTCTATGGGTGAGCTTATTATATCTCATTATACCATTCAGTTGCGTTTTTGGGTACAGTTTTGTATAATTGAGATATTAGAGTCCTAAGAAAAAGCCGGTGTATCTGTAGGCAGCAGAGGAGGCATATTTATGGCGGATTCGCAAGAAAATAAGCAGAAGGAACAAAATGACGTTTCTGAGAAAAATTTTATGATAGAAAAAATCAAGGAACGTCCGGTAAATAAGAAAAAGCTGTTGCGCAGGACTTTGATCACGGTTTCCATGGCGGTGATCTTCGGTCTGGTGGCCTGTTTCACTTTCTTGGTTTTGGAACCGGTGATCAGTAATTGGTTGTACCCGGAAGAGGAACCACAGGTGGTGGTATTCCCCGAAGATCAGGATGAGATGTCTCCGGAGCAGATGTTGGCAGAAAATATGCAGCAGGAGAATCAGAACAGTCAGTCCTCTTCTGTTCCCGGTGAGGTTATGGAACAGGAGCAGATCCGGGAACTGTTATCCGGAATCATATTGGATCTGGATAATTATAAACAGATTTACAGTGCTCTTGCCCAGTATGTAGCAGAGATGAACCGTTCCATGGTTACTGTGACAGGAGTGTCATCCGGTGTGGACTGGTTCAACAATGTAAATGAGAGCAAGAACCAGTCATCCGGTGTGATCATAGCGCAAAATGGCAAGCAATTACTGATTTTAACCGATTATTCTCCGGTAAAACAAGCAGATGACATTATTGTCACATTTAACGATGGCACTCAGGCAGATGCATCTTTGAAGGAAAAAGATGAGACTACAGGTCTGGCGGTGATCGCCGTAGAACTGGATACTCTGAATGAAGATTTTCTGAAGAATGATATTACGATCGCTACTTTGGGATCTTCTAATATCAAAGAAATTGCCGGACTTCCGGTGGTGGCTCTGGGACGTCCCATGGGTACTAACGGCTCACTGGGATATGGCATCATTACTTCTTCCGCCAGTGAGTCGGCGGCATCGGATACCACTTATCGGATTCTGCAGACGAATATTGTAGGCAGTCAGAATGCAGGCGGTGTATTATTCAATCTTCAGGGACAGGTCATTGGTATCATTACCAATGGTAAATCTGCCACAGATATGAAAAATATGGTATGTGCTTATGGTATTACGGAATTGAAGCGTCACATCGAGAAAATGTCGAATGGAGAAAAATTCGCCTATCTGGGTCTTAAGGGTGTGGATGTCACGGAGGAAGCTAACAGTGAACTTAGTGTTCCTTACGGAGCTTATATTACAGAGGTAGAAATGGACTCTCCTGCCATGCTGGCGGGCATTCAGCAGGGAGATGTCATCACGGGATTCGGTGAGCGAGTGATCGTCAGCTTTGACGAGTATACGAACTCACTGCTCAGCATGAAACCGGGAGACAATGTAGAACTGACGATTATGCGGCAGTCACAGCAGGAATATAAAGAGATGAAATTCGACATCACATTAACGGTGTTGAAATAGATTGACAGAAAGGTTTGGACAACAATATGAAATTTATTAAAGAGTTAAAAGAAGGCGACAGAGTATTTGATATTTATCTGTGCAAACATAAACAGGAGGCTGTTACCAAGAACGGTAAACCCTATGAAAGCGTGATTTTACAGGATAAGACCGGAACTATCGACGCCAAGGTATGGGAGCCGAACAATCCGGGCATCGGTGATTATGATGATCTGGATTACATAGAGGTATACGGTGATGTGACAAATTTCCAGGGGCAGCTGCAGATCAGCGTAAAACGTATCCGTGTCTGCCGTGAGGGAGAATATAATCCTTCCGATTATCTGCCGGTGAGCTCCAAAGGCATCGACACTATGTACAATGAATTAAAGACTCTGATCGGAAGCATTAAGAACACCTATCTGCATCAGCTGTTGCAGGATCTGTTTATTGACGATGCTGATTTCGCGAAGAAATTCTGCAACTCTTCTGCAGCCAAGACCGTGCATCACGGTTTTGTAGGCGGACTGTTGGAGCACACTCTAAGCGTTACCAAGCTGTGTGACTACTACTGCTCTGCTTATCCTATTTTACAGAGAGATCTGCTTCTGACAGCGGCTATGTGTCATGATATCGGAAAAGTAAAAGAAATTTCTGCATTTCCAGTGAATGATTATACCGATGACGGTCAGTTATTGGGACATATCGTGATGGGCGCACAGATGGTTGGGGAACGTGCCGCTAAGATCGACGGATTCCCTCACAATCTGCTGGCAGAATTACAGCATTGTATCCTGGCACATCACGGCAAGCTGGAATACGGTTCTCCCAAGGTGCCGGCACTGATCGAGGCGGTGGCTCTGAATTATGCGGATGATACGGATGCCAAAATGGAGACATTTAAGGAAATTCTGGAAAATAACAGTGAAAACAGTGGCTGGCTGGGTTACAACAGATTGTTTGAATCCAATCTGCGTGCTACCAAAATGGAATAAATAACAGAATAAATACTACAAATTCTATGAACAGACAGGAAAGAGAGGAAACATATGGAAATCAGTGCATGTGTAAAATATGTAGGTGTAAACGATCATCAGGTAGATTTGTTTGAGGGACAGTATAAGGTTCCGAACGGAATGTCTTACAATTCCTATGTGATACTGGATGACAAAATCGCCGTTTTGGACACAGTGGATGGCTTTTTCACCGAAGAATGGCTGAACAATGTAGAACAGGTTCTTGACGGAAAAATGCCGGATTATCTCATTATACAGCATATGGAACCGGATCATTCCGCCAGTATTCCGGCTTTTCTGAAAAAATATCCCAAAGCCACAGTGGTATCCACAGCTAAGGGATTCCAGTTCATGGAACAGTTTTTCCCGGAGTTTTTCGCCGGTCAGGGATTGCCTGCGGAACAACGCATAGTTGCAGCGAATGATGGAGTCCTGGAGCTTGGACAGCACAGCCTGCATTTTGTCTATGCTCCCATGGTGCATTGGCCGGAGGTCATGATGACATATGAAGCAACAGAGAAAATACTGTTTGCGGCAGATGGCTTCGGTAAATTCGGTGCTCTTGACGTAGAGGAAGAATGGGCGGACGAGGCACGGCGTTACTATATCGGCATCGTCGGAAAATACGGTCCGCAGGTACAGGCTGTTCTGAAAAAAGCGGCAGGACTGGACATTTGGACCATCTGCTCTCTTCACGGTCCGGTACTTAAGGAGAATCTGGGATTCTATCTGGAAAAATATGATAGGTGGTCTTCCTATCAGCCGGAAGAATCCGGAGTGGTGATTGCCTATGCTTCTGTCTACGGCAATACCAGAAATGCTGCGGAGTATCTGGCGGATGTTTTACAGGAAAAAGGACAGAAAACAGTACTGTATGATCTGGCAAGATGCGATAAGGCAAAAGCTGTTGCCGATGCTTTCCGTTATGACAGACTGGTGTTGGCGGGTATTACTTATAATGGAGACCTCTTCCCCTGCATGCGCAGCTTTATCGAAGGTCTGACCGAGCGTAATTACCAGAATCGTAAGGTGGCAATCATTGAGAACGGCACCTGGGCACCCATGGCAGGCAAACTGATCCTCGGAATGTTTGAAAAAAGCAAGAATCTGACATTTACGGAGACTACGGTAAGCATCAAGTCTGCCATGAATGAGCAAAACAGGGGTGAGATTGGAAAACTGGCTGAGGAGCTTTGCTAAAACTTCGGAGTGGGCGTTCTGGCAGAATGGCACGAAGCATATTAGAAAATGGGGATGTTTGAAATTTGATTCGCGATTCCTCCGACGAAAGGAATTGTCTGCGGAATGGAGATTAGTATGGAATATAAAAAAAATGATCGTGTGACGGTAACCATAGAGGATATGGGAAGTGACGGAGAAGGAATCGGTAAAGTAGACGGTTTTACCCTCTTTATTAAAGATGCCGTTATCGGCGATCAGGTGGAAGCCAAGATCATAAAAAGTAAAAAGCACTATGCTTATGCCAGATTAGAGAAGGTGTTACAGCCTTCTCCTTTTCGTGTGGAACCGAAATGTGCATACCACAGACAGTGCGGCGGCTGTCAGCTGCAGGCACTCTCCTACTCCGAGCAGCTGCATTTCAAGGAACAGAAGATCCGCAATAATCTGATCCGGATTGGTGGGTTTGATGCGGAATATATTGATGAACGCATGCAGCCCATTGTAGGCATGGAGGAACCCTTCCACTATCGTAATAAAGCGCAGTACCCCATAGGAACTGACAGAGACGGTAATGTCATCACCGGTTTCTATGCCGGACGCACCCATACAATTATCGCCAATACAGACTGCGCTCTCGGTGCTTCCGAGAATCAGCAGATCCTCGAAACCATACTCTCCTATATGCGGAAAAACAAAGTGACCGCCTATGACGAAGTCACAGGAAAAGGCTTGGTACGTCATGTATTGATCCGGAAGGGATTCACCAGCGGACAGTTGATGGTATGTCTGGTCATTAATAAGAAAATGACAAAAATGTCATACCCTACTGCCGGAGTACAGAAGAATACAAATGAGTTTTTACCAAATCAGGGAGAATTATTGGCTGCACTGGCAGAAATCCAAGGTATGACAAGTGTGTCAGTCAGTATCAATACCGAGAAAACCAATGTGATCATGGGTACCGAGATCCATAATCTCTGGGGAGAAAGTACCATTGAGGATACGATCCACGTAAGAGACATGCAGAAAGAAAATTACCCTTATACCGGAGATGCATTAACCTTCAAGATCTCTCCTCTCTCCTTCTATCAGGTAAATCCTGTACAGACCGAGAAGCTTTACAGCCTGGCGTTGGAATATGCGGGACTGACCGGAAAAGAGACTGTTTGGGATCTCTACTGTGGTATCGGAACCATCTCTCTCTTCCTGGCGGGCAAAGCCAAAAAGGTGTGTGGTGTGGAAATCATCCCCCAGGCCATCGACGATGCCAGAGAGAATGCAAAGAGAAACCATATTGAAAATGCTGAGTTTTTCGTGGGCAAAGCAGAGGAAGTCCTGCCGGAGTTCTACGAAAAGACAACCACAGAAGCATCTTCCGATGAAATGCTCCATCCGGATGTCATCGTTGTCGATCCACCCCGAAAAGGCTGTGACGATGCCTGCTTAAACACCATGCTCCGCATGCAGCCCGAACGCATCGTATACGTCAGCTGTGACTCCGCCACCCTTGCCAGAGATCTGAAGATCCTCTGCGATGGTGGATATGAGATCCGGAAGGTCCGGGGCGTGGACCAGTTTGGGATGACTGTGCATGTGGAGACGGTCGCATGGCTGCAAAGGGTGAATAGGTAGAAAGAAACATTAAGAGATTTTTAGAAGATTTTATGTTTCAGTTAACAAGAGAAGAAATTGATTTCGGTTATAATTTTTTAACTTTATCACCCTCAAACATGCTATATCCTGTTGGATTTTTCCGAAATTCCGATGGTGAAATCCCAAGGCATTTTGTAAATTGCCGGTTGAAGTAGGAACCATACTTAAAACCACATTGATTAGCAATATCATCGATCTTAAGATTGGTATTAGATAATAATTCCTGTGATATCTTAAGACGATAATGAAGCAGATATTCAATGCAGGTACAGTTGAGTTGTTGTTTGAAACGCTGGTTAAGTGTGGTTCGATTCAGGTGAACAAGCTCGCATAGAAAATATAGTGTAATATCATTCCGGTAATTGGCATGAATGTAATCAGTGCAGATAGTAACCGGATTCGAATTCTCAGATAATTCATAGAAGTTTAATTTGCATTGGTCCACATAGATATCATAAATACAATTAAGTGTCTGACGAAGCATTCTCCTGATACGGCAAGTCCAGTAATCATCGCTTTGTGCGTATGTTTCGGCTCCAATCATAAGCATAAGTTCATTCAAGTGAATATATTGCTGCGGTGTTAAGTTAAAAAACCCCTGAAAATATCCATGATGTTTTGTGAACATATAAAGCATGTTTCTATCATAAACATATTGTTTATCAATGGAAACTGAGTCATCAAGATTTTCAAATTTTAAACATGCATTTATATACCAGGGATCAAAATGAAATGCTTTGGCACTTAGATGTATGCGTTCCAGACATTGAAAATTATCGTATTGAGAGATACAAAGTACGGCAGGAGCTTTGATGGTCTGAATATGTTCATTGATTTTGAAAGTTGTGCTTCCACAAGAAATCATAATGATAGTGCATCTGTTATCTATCGGCAGTGATTCCAAAGTATTATAAAAATCAAATTCGATAGGTATTTTTCTTTCCTTATGTCTATCGTTCTGAGGCATATAAATCTCCTTTTGAAAATGAAATATTAAAATGCAACATATGCAACTATTAGTTGTAAAAAGTATAAATATCTACTGTATATATGTAATTGAAAACATAATTTGCACACTATATACTTGTATATAGTATAAAATAAAGAAAAAGAGGTGTCTATAAAAATGCTCATACGATTTGCAAAAGAAAATGAATTAATTCAGGTAAATGAATTAAGAAAACAGGTGAATGACCTGCATGTTGAAGGAAAACCCGAGGTTTTCAAGCCTGGTTTTAATAAGGAATTACAAGATCATATATATACTATCTGGAAAGATCCCGAGCAGAAAATTATAGTGGCGGAATTGGAAGGAATGATCTGCGGTTTTGCTGTACTTCATCATATTCATAAACCGGAAACTCCTTTTATGCAGGAACGTGATTTTATGGATATTGATGAATTCTGTGTGGATAAAAAATACCGAAGGCAGGGAATTGCATCGGAAATGATAGCATTTATAAAAACTTATACAAAGGAGCAGGGAATAAATCGTATAGAACTTAATATGTGGGAGTTTAATGAAGATGCACTTGCTTTTTATGAAGAAGTAGGATTCAAAACATACCGAAGATATATGGAAATGATGTTATAAAATTAGATATAAAAAAGTTCGAAAGCATAATGTTTTCGAATTTTTTTATATTTACATTGAATATATGTTTACTATGGTGTAAAATATTATTCATAATAATGAAATTTATAATATTGAAATATAGGAGAAAAATAAAATGACTATCAGCGAGAGGATATTAAAGGTATTAAAAGACAGAAATATGACACAGGTTGAGTTCGCAAAACAGGTTGGAATTGCGACCAGTACGATCAGTGAATGGAAGAAAAAAAAGACAAATCCTGCGGCGGATAAAATTATGAATATTTGTAATGTATTGCAGATTACCCCGGAGCAGCTTCTTACCGGAAAAGGAATTGAAGATGAGGAAGAGATTGCGGCCGCGAGTCCGGAAAGCTGGTTTACGCCCTATGACATTCAACTGATTGAAGATTACCATGGACTTAAGGAAGAACAGAAGAAGAGACTGATGGCTTATATGGAAGCTTTGAAGAAGATAGAAAGTCTGGAAAACATGTAGATTTGCGGTCACAGTTTGTGACCACAAGACAAGGAAGAAATTTATGACGGAAGAGAAAAAACAAGAAATTGTGGTGATTGAAATTACAGAAGAATACATGAAAAATCGGCTTTATGAATTTAGAGGGAAGAAGGTTATTCTTGATTCAGACTTGGCAGAAATTTATGGGTATGAAACCAAAAATTTTAAAAGACAGGTTAAGAATAACATTGCCAAATTTGAAGGCGATGATTTTATGTTTGAATTGAATGATGAAGAAGTGGAAAATCTTTCAAGGTGCAAAAATTTCACCTTGAATATGGGAAGAGGTTCAAATATAAAATACAAACCTTATGTGTTTACAGAGCAGGGAGTATATATGCTTATGACAGTTTTGCGCGGCGAGCTTGCAATTAAACAAAGCCGTGCACTTGTGAAGACTTTTAAGAAAATGAAAGATTACATATTAGAAAATCGTGATCTTATCGGTCAGCGGGAAATACTTCAGTTAAGCATGGAAACTGCTAATAACAGAATAGAAATTAACAAAATCAACTCAGATATGATATCTCTTGAAAAGCAGATTTCAGATGTTGCAGAAGGCTTGAAGGATGTTGTGACAAAATCTGAGTTGGCTGATATGATGAACAGCTTTGTTTCAGATGATGATGACAAGTGGCTCATGTTTAATGCAAAATTCAGTAGTGCAGATTGAGCCTGCGAACATTAGAAATAAAATCAGATGTTCGCAGGCTTTTTGTTTACAGGAAAATATTTCGCGGATATAATAAACATGACATATAGTTGTCATGTTGAATCAGGTATAATAGGTATGGAGTGTAAGAAACGATGAAAATAGATAGACTTATCGGTATATTGTCAATCTTACTGCAGGAA
>ERZ1034882.391-NODE-391-length-22450-cov-12.332797_pt1 | contig 22450 bp, 20 predicted proteins | sample MGYA00520606_ERZ1034882 | MGnify/ENA primary metagenome ERZ1034882 (study PRJEB33766, sample SAMN09781726) | gut metagenome | biome: gut microbiome | host: Homo sapiens | place: Madagascar | study: EMG produced TPA metagenomics assembly of the PRJNA485056 data...
AAACGCCGAGGGCTATATTGGAACTTCTCTTGTCCCTTGTTTGCAGCATCTCTTGCTCTGATAAATATCTAAAACCTTATAAAAATGTCTTTTCACATTAATTGACGGCACTTTGTTACATCACTTTTCAGAACTGACTTCACTTTATGCCGTCGCTCTTATATAATGCCGTCGCTTTGTGCCATCACTTTTCCTTTGTTCTTTTTCCGACTTTCTTTCGTTCAAGTTCCATGCCGTCGGATTATTACGGCATTTTAAGTTACTGCCGTCGGATTGTTCAGTCTCTTTTTATTTCTGCCATCGTTTTATGCCGGCAGTCGCTACAATATTTACAGATAAAAATAAGGACCATGTATTTCTACACAGTCCCTGTCTCTATAATCTATATTCTATTGCTAATCATTTACCATCCATCTTAGTGCACTCTGTACTAATGTCTCATCTTCTTCATAATCCTCTGACTCCTCATCAGATATGCTTTTCGTTCCTGTCTCCATAGCAGCATCAGCTTTATTCATTACTGACATAGCACCTCCACCAGCCCTGAATTGCAGCCAACAGACTTCCTACCATTGTCATAACTTCCTTATTTGCTTCCTGACGTGCTTCTTCCTTTGCAGCCTGCCTGATTCTTTCCTCAATTACTTCCATATCTTCTGTTGATACAAACTCCGGCTCTTTCTCTTTCTTTGACAGAGTTAATTCTTCCTGCCCATAATTCTCGATATAATAAGTTGCCGCATCTATAAAAAACTGATTCTTTGACTTAAATATATCCAAATCCAGTTCATTCAGAACTTTATTAATAGTTACATGAGCCGGATTAAGCATTTTCAATCTCACTGTAAACTTAACTGTCCTGTCAATCGCCATAATTACTCCTCCTCATAATCTTTCTTTACATATAATCCTAACAAAGCAGGAAGATTGGAAAGTACTTTTCTTTCTACCTTACCAACTATCCTGTCCGCAAATGCATCTTCTTTTTCCCTTGTTTCCAAATATGGATCTTCCTGTATACGCATAACTCTCTCATAATAATAATTGATTGCTTCTATCACGAACCTGTTTTGTGGCTTAAATCTTTCCCCCACATCTTTGCTGTGAAGACTCTCCCATGCCTTGATATCAGATTCCTTATCCATATTAAATCGTATATTCTGATTTTTATTCATATAATCACCTGTTCCTTTCCTTATCTTTAATCTGTTTTTCATGCCATTCTTTTACGAGCTGCTCTATAAGTTCCACCTTCTGCTTTGGAGTATAATCATCCGGAAAATACTCCTCAAGTGTACTGGCACGAATCTTAATCTGTTCTCGCTGGTTCGGTTTTTCCTCTTCCAACATTGAATAGATTTCATCAATATCCAGCTTTCCGCTCTGACTTATACGTTTCATCCTATTTGCCTGCGACAATGATGGTGTGCTCTGCTCTAAATCCATGACTGCATGAAGCTCATACTGCTCATCCTCCGACAGATAAGACAGTTCTACTGCAATCGTGAATGCAATCTTCCCCTCATCAACCATATCAAGTATCTTTGGTATAAGATTTGTAAGCCTTATATATCGTTTTATTTGTGCCACACACTCTCCCACCTGTCTTGCCAGTAATTCATTACTATTTATTGTACTTGTATTATTGCCCTTCTCATTTAGCGGACTTCCATCTGTAAACTTTGGTCCAACTTGAGCCAAAGTTCCACTGTCAAGGTGCTTCCCCTGATGTTTCATTGCATCTAATTTCATCTTATATGCAAATGCTTTCTCGCTAGGTTTGAGATTCTCTCTATGCAGATTAGAATCAACCATTGCCACAACTGCCTGATCATAATCAAGCTCTCTTACTACAACAGGAACCTTAGTCTCACCCGCCCAAATTGCTGCCTCCTTCCTTCTATGTCCTGATATAACTTCATATCCATCACCGTATGGATTAGTCCTTACAAGAAGTGGTACAAGCACCCCTTCTTTTTCAATACTTCTCATAAGCTCGCACAATTCTGTATTCATCTCTACTTTGAATGGATGATTTTTGAAATCATGCAATCTGTTTACATCTACATTCCGGATTGTCTCCATAATATCGCCTTTCTCGAACACATCGAATCAGCCATTCAAAACGTCTTAATAAAGATCCGTTTTAAAGGTATAAAAAAAGACCGCTCACTTTCAATTTTCTTGAAAATGAACGGTCTCTCACGCTACTTTTATTTAGTTGAATGATAATGTGATATTGTTCGTGTTTTCGAGGTTGGCTCTGAACAATCTATTTCCGTTTGGATGTGTTTCCACACACGCTATCCAATACAACCGACACATTTACTCCGTCGGAAATTGCTTTTTTGTATGTTTTTCGGTCACTCTGGTCAAACCTAAAAAACCTCTCAAAGTGCCTAAACTCAAGGATTTTTACATATCGGTCCGATGTAGTGCAACTATTGTCTCAACATGCACCGTGTTCGGGAACATATCCACGCAGCAGATCTTCTCCACGCAATATCCTCTTGCCAGGAACACTTCAAGATCTCTCGCGAGGCTCGTCGGCTTACACGATATATAGATCATATTCTCCACACCATAGTTGATGATCTTCTCTAACGCCTTCGGGTGGATACCGTCTCTCGGCGGATCCAGCACAATATAGTCCGGTCTCTCCTCGATCTCATCGAGCATCTTCAGCACATCGCCTGCAAGGAACTCGCAGTTATCAAGATTATTCAGCTTTGCATTCACCTTCGCAGCCTCGACCGCTTCCTCAACGATCTCCACGCCTACAACCTTTTTGCTGATTGGTGCCAGCATCTGTGCGATCGTACCGGTTCCACTGTAGAGATCATAGACGATCTTATCCCCGAGCAGATCCGGATTGTCTCCGAGAATAAATTCCCTGGCTGTTGAATAAAGTACTTCCGCGCCGAGCGAATTCGTCTGGAAGAAGGAAAAAGGCGATATCTTAAATTTCAGTCCGAGCAGTTCCTCATAGAAGAAATCCTGTCCGTAAAGGGTATCCGTTCCCTCATTCTTCACCACGTCCGCCACACTGTCATTCTTCGTGTGTAAGATTCCCTGAATCGTACCTGTGAGCGGAAGTGCACGCAGGCATTCCTGCCACGCAGCAAGCATCCGGCTCTCCTCATCCGCCTTCACGCTTCCGGCGCACGGGCATTTGCCAGACTGTTCAAGAAGCTGTGCTTCCAGCGAGCGTTTCTGTGCATGGAACGCATCCTCATCCATCGTCCAATCCTGTGTCGTCGTAACAAGATCAATCAGGATTTCCTCCGTCTTTACCGCTTTACGAACAAGAAGATGGCGCAGATAACCGGTATGGCGCAGTCTGTGATAAAAGGAGACATCCTGCTTTGTAAAAAAGTCTAAGGTTGCAAGAAGTATCTTGCGGAAATCCTCATCCACGATCTGACAGTCAGACACGGTCACAATATCATAGAAGCTGCCACGCTTATGCATTCCAAGCGCAAGCGGTCCATCTTTATAAGCATCCCCGAAGGAGAATTCCATCTTGTTGCGGTACCCCTGTACGCGCGGGCTTCCCTTGATTCCAAGGAATTCATATTCACATGCATCGCCGATTGCATCCTCCATCAGACCTCGGACCTGATTTTCCTTCAGCTTTAATTGTGCTTCGTAAGGAAGACTCTGATATGTGCAGCCGCCGCACTCCCCAAAATGCGGACATGGACTGTCGGTTTCAAGCGGAGATTTCTCTAATGTTTCAAGAAGACGGCCCTCTGCCTTTCCCTTGCGGACTTTATTGACCGCAAAAGAAACCTTCTGTCCGGGAATCGTATTCTTCACGATCACACGATCCCCCTCCCCTGTATACACCATTCCCTTATTCGGGAATTCCACATTTCTTACAATTCCTTCTGCAATCTGTCCTTTTTTCATGCTTCTTATATCTCCTTATTTCTTCTCTTATTACTTGACGTCAATTTTTGTAATATCGGCTCCGGCGGATCTTCTTTCCGGTCGACTGCCTCCTGAGTGGATCACGATTTTAGACAAAATCAATGCATTTGCGAAAACGTCTGCCGGACTCAAATTTTGTGTCCGAGCATTGCTTCGACTGTGGTGCTCCGGATGTCCGACGGACACGCACTGTGTCAGGCGAACATCTGGAGTTCCACTGTCTAAGCTTGAGCGGACAGCAAATCATCATAAGAGTCCAGCGGAGGTTTTCTGCAAATTCTTGGTTTTGGATAACTAGTGTCCACTTAGGAGGCAGTTGGCCGGAAAAGAAGATCTGTCGGAGCCGTATTTCTTAAAATTGACTCATTGCTCGCGTAAAATAAGGGGACTACCTTACGCAGTCCCCTTACACTTTGTTCATTTTATTGATTACTCTTCGTTAGGAGTCTCTTCCTTCTTTGCAGCCGGCTCATCATCCTCATCTTCAAAGAAATCATCATCAAAATCGTCATCGAAATCATCCTCAAAATCATCAAGATAATCCGGTGTAAAGAAACGATAGATTCCATAGATTGCTGCAACTGCTGCAACAACGATTCCGATAATTGCAAATGCAATCACGAACTTCGAAGGCTTCTTCTCCTCTTCTTCCTTCTTAAGTAAATTATTAAGCTTTACAGCGTTCAATACATCACCTTCCTTAACGGACGATAAAAGATCTTCCATCTTACTCATAGTAGGCACCTCTCCTTCTTAAGTTTTGATTTTCTTTATTATAACATATGTTTTCCCATTTTCCTACGAAAAATTATTGAAATCTATATCTTTTTTAATTTTGCAAAAGTCGCAAACATCTTCTTGGTTCCGACCTTGTCAAAGTCCACCGTCACCTCATAATCCCGGCCTCCGGAGACAATGGAAGTCACCTCTCCGTCACCGAATTTAATATGGCGCACCCGGTCTCCGACTCCGTATGTGAGCCAGTTATCCCCGTCTGCTACCGAGCCGAAATCACGCTGGTTGGAAGGCTTCGTATAGACTGGTGCCGCCGGTTTTCGCCTGCCGAAAGTAGAACCATATCCTTCGCCCACTTCACTTCCATAACTGCTGTATTTCCCACTGCTGCCATTGGCATTATTTCGATATCCATCACTTTGGCTTGCGGTATTTCCGTAATCCGGAACCGAACGGAACGCTTTACGCGCCTTCTGGAATGAGCTCTCCTGCACCGGTTCCTCGTAAGAACGCGGCTCATAAATTTCTCCTGCCAGCAGTTCCGGTGGAATCTCCTTGACAAAACGCGATACTGCTCCATACTGTGTCTGTCCGCGCACCATACGCACGCGCGCCGAAGTGATGGTCAGATTCTTCTTGGCACGGGTGATTCCAACATAAGCCAGCCTTCGCTCCTCCTCGATCTCCGCCGATGCATTATCGCTCGTGATCGACATATAACTTGGGAACAGACCATCTTCCATACCTGCAAGATATACATTCGGAAACTCTAATCCCTTCGCACTGTGAAGTGTCATCAGTACGACATAATCACTGTCCTCATCAAGGCTGTCAATATCCGCAACGAGCGCCACTTCCTCTAAAAATCCGCTGAGCGTCGGATGTTCCTCCCCATCCTCATAATCACAGGCCTTGCTGATCAATTCATCGATATTCTCGATACGCGCTTCTGCCTCATCGGTACCTTCTGCTTCCAGCTCATGCACATACCCTGTTGTCTCGATAATATCGCGCAGCAATTCTGATACCGATTCGATTTCTGCCTTTGCCCGCATCGATTGGATAAACAGTACGAACGGTTCCACCTTCGTCGCCGCCTTACCGATGCCCGGGATCTCCGATGCTTTCGTCAATGCAGTATAAAAGTCCATATCGTTTTCCGCGGCATAATTGCTCACACGGTTGATCGTTGTCGCACCGATTCCACGCTTCGGCACATTGATAATGCGTCGCACCGCGAGGTCATCATGGCCGTTATCGATGGTCTTTAAATAAGAGAGAATATCCTTAACTTCCTTTCTCGAATAGAAGTTCACGCCACCTACGATCTTGTACGGAATATTCGCTGCGATAAAACGTTCCTCGAACAGACGGGACTGCGCATTCGTCCTATATAATACCGCACAATCCTTATACTGATACTCGCCTTTGCGCACGTGTCTGGCAATATCGCGTGCCACATAATCAGCTTCCTCATTCGCCGTATCCAGCTGCTCAAATGTAATCTTATCTCCCTGCCCGTTGTCCGTCCACAGACTCTTCGTCTTACGTCCGACATTATTGGCGATCACACTGTTGGCAGCGTCAAGAATATTCTGTGTGCTTCGATAGTTCTGCTCCAGCTTGATCACCTTCGCATCCTCAAAATGCTTCTCGAAATTCAGAATATTATAGATATTCGCACCTCGGAATTTGTAGATGGACTGATCATCATCACCGACCACACACAGATTCTTATATTTTAGTGCGAGCAGACGGATCAGTTCAAACTGCGCCGTATTGGTATCCTGATACTCATCAACCATGATATAGCGGAAGCGCTCCTGGTAAGCATTTAACACCTCTCCGTCAAGCTTAAACAATTCCACCGTCTTCATAATGAGATCATCAAAATCCAAAGCGTTATTCTGCCTGAGCGCCTGCTGGTACTCTCTGTACACCTGTGCCTGGCGCCGCTTCGTATAGTCTCCTGCTGCGCGTGTCTCAAACTCGATCGGATCAACCAGTTCATCCTTCGCCGAAGAGATCACGGAGAGAAACATTCTCTCTTTATATAACTTCGTATCAATCTCCAGACGCTTGCAGATGTCCTTCATCAACGTCTTCTGGTCATCCGCATCGTAGATGGTAAAATTCGTACTGTATCCCAGCCGATCAATATATCTTCTTAAGATACGCACGCAGGTCGAGTGGAATGTGGACACCCAGATGCTCTCCGATCCATATCCCACCATCGCATCAATTCGATCACGCATCTCGCCTGCTGCCTTATTGGTAAATGTAATTGCCATAATATTATATGGATTAACGCCCATCTCATCGATGAGATAGGCAGTTCTGTGCGTCAATACACGCGTCTTTCCGGAACCTGCTCCCGCGAGGATCAGTAACGGTCCTTCTGTTGTCTGTACAGCTTCTCTCTGCTGCTCGTTCAGTGAATCCAGTAAATTCATCGGTTGCTCCATTTCTTTTGGCTTGATTATATCATGTCACCATGCGTAGCATGATGACCTACGCCAGCATCAGCTGGCTTCATTATATCACAATGTTACCCGATAGAGAACATACATTCTGTTTTTTATCTAAAAAATTTCATTTAAAAATACCTTGTCATCTAGTTTTTAATACTATATAATGTCATGTGAGGTGAGTTTGATGGAAAACGATGTAAAAGAATTTCTTAAAGCATTACAGAAAAAACTGAAGACTATCGACTATATTAAAACAGAAGACATTCCGAATATCGGTTTATATATGGATCAGGTCACAACCTTTATGGACGAGCAGTTAGAAGCCTGCAAGCGCCACGATGATGATAAGATTCTGACCAAGACAATGATCAACAATTATGCGAAGAACAATCTTCTTCCGGCACCGGAGAAGAAGAAGTATTCCAAGGAGCATGTGCTGACGCTGCTTTTTATCTATTATTTTAAGAACATCTTAAGTATCAGCGATATTCAGGCACTCTTAAATCCTCTGACCGATCATTATTTCGGCAACAAAGAGGGTTTCAATATGGAAGATATCTATAATGAAGTGTTTGATCTGGAAACGGAAGAATCCGGTAAATTATTAAAGGATCTGGGTAAGAAATATGCGATCGCGCAACAGACATTCGCAGATTTTCCTGAAGAGGACCAGCAATTCTTACAGAATTTCAGTTTCATCTGCCTGTTAAGCTACGATGTGTATATCAAGAAAATGATCATCGAGAGTGTGATCGACCAGCTGCCACACGAGAACTCTCATTCGGGCAAAAAAGAAATCGGTAAATCCAGCAAGAAGGATACTGATAAGACAAGTGAAAAGTAAAGTAAAAAAGGATTTTCCGCAACAACGGAAAATCCTTTTCTTTTTTCATTCGATCTAATTTCCGGAAGACTCCTCTTCCTCCAGACGGTTGAATACCATATCATATCCATCATTTCCATAATTTAAGGATCGATTGACACGACTGATTGTTGCAGTAGAAGCACCTGTCTTCTCCGCGATATCCAGATACGTTCTCTGGTCGCGAAGCATCTTAGCCACCTCGAATCGCTGCGACAACGACAATAATTCATTCACAGTACATACATCTTCGAAGAATGTGTAGCATTCCTCTCTATCTTTTAAACATAATATGGCATCAAACAAGTGATCAACAGCTTCTGTTCTAAGTTTCTTGCTCATTGCTCTCCCTCTTTCATTGTTTTATGTAATTTTTATTACTACGTAATTTTAACATATTAAAGTTTTAAAGTAAATATCTTCTTGGATTTAAATTTGCAATAAATCTACCTTATGATATAATGAAGCCAGCTGATGCTGGCGTAGGTCATCATGCTTGCGCATGGTGACATAATATAATAAATTAAATATTCTGAAATTGGAGAATTTATCATGAAAAAAGTCGGTTATTTTTTCTCTGCCTTCTTACCGCTCATTCTGGCAGTGATCATACAATTTGCAGCCTCTCTGTTTCTCATGGGATGTACGGTTATGGCATTTATGATCCGTAACCCAAAGGAATCCTCCCCGATCGAGACACTCTACGATCTGATGTTGAACGCAGATTTCAGCACGATCATCATGATCATATACGCGATCATCTGTATCGCAGTCTTTGGCATGTGGTATTACCATTCGCTCGGCGGTGTATATCTGCCGAATGTCAAGCGCACCTTCAGCATCCGGCAGCTTACCGGTGTCGTTTTGCTTGTTCCGGGTATGCAGTTCTTCAGCAGCTATCTGATTGGTGTCGTATCGATGGCTTTCCCGCAATGGCTCGACCAGTATGAGGAGCTTTTGAAGACCGCCGGACTCGATTCCTCGATCACACTTCCGATGCTGCTTTATTCCGTACTGCTTGCCCCGGTCTGCGAGGAACTCATCTTCCGCGGCACAACGATGCATCTTGCGCGTAAAGCCGTACCATTCTGGCTTGCAAACGTGATGCAGGCATTCCTGTTCGGTCTGTTCCATATGAACTGGATTCAGGGAATCTACGCTTTTGCGCTCGGCCTTGTGCTCGGATATGTCTGTGAAAAAGGCGGAAGTATCTACTATTCGATCTTCCTTCATTTTCTCTTCAACTTCTGGGGAACGGTCATTTCAAACGCTCTTGCCGGTATGGAAAGCACCGTACTTCTCAGTGTAATCATGCTCGTCGTAACGATCGTTTCGCTGACATTAGGCTTTTTCCTTTTTGTGAGCGGAACACGCATCAAAAAAGAGAGAAACGATGCAGACGATGCTGCAGCCGCTCTCTCTTAAATAAAACGCAATCTCTACTTCTTGTTATCACGGTTACTCCGGATAACAAGAAGTATTTTATATTCATATAACGCTGCGATCAGTACGATTGCGAAAATCACCACAAGACTGTACGCATCCTTCAGTTCAATTCCGATCACATCTCCCACACAAGGCACCATCAATCCAACCACAAAAACAAACTTGATCAGACGAAGCATGCGAAGTGTGTATTTTCGCACCTTTCCCACACATACTTCTGTCTTCAGACGATTCACCTGTTCCGGATGATTGCTCAGTATCGTAAGTCCTGCATAGACTAGAAGCAGTCCGACAATATTACAGATAAATTTGTAAGGCGGCACATGGTTAGACAAACCATAATAAATCTGCAACCCTATGTAAATCAGTCCGACGATAATCTCAATTGCCTCCGCAATGATCGCCGGGACCGTTAAATCTTCTTTTCGCATAATCGATCCTCATTTCCTTTGTTTCTCAATAGTATAACACAACTTTTCGTCCAATGCTTATTGAATTTCAACCTCCTTGTGCTATAATAAAATGCGGATTAGAAATCTACTTATTTTAGATCGAACTATAAAGGAGACCTCATGGAACATCTGATTTTACCAAAAGATTACAAATCTGAGCTGAATCTTCATGATACCCAGCTTGCGATTAAGACGGTTAAAGACTTTTTTCAGGCTTTACTTGCACAGAGATTACATCTGACGCGTGTATCTGCTCCACTTTTTGTTGATCCAGAGACTGGACTCAACGATAACTTAAACGGTTATGAGCGACCAGTTACTTTCGGCATCAAGGAACAGAACGAGAAGAATGCAGAAGTTGTACACTCTCTTGCTAAGTGGAAGCGTTACGCATTAAAGAAATACGGCTTTGCACTCGGCGAAGGTATCTACACCGATATGAACGCCATCCGCAGAGATGAAAGTACCGACAATATCCACTCAATCTTCGTTGATCAGTGGGATTGGGAGAAGATCATCTCCAAGGAAGACCGCAATCTCGACTTCTTAAAGGAAACGGTTCGCACTGTATACAAATGCCTCCGCAAGACAGAACAGTATATGGCGATCCAGTATGATTACATTGACCTGACACTCCCGAAGGATATCTTCTTCATCACTTCGCAGGAGCTTGAGGATATGTTCCCGGACAACACGCCGAAGGAGCGTGAGTACTATATCACGAAGGCCAAAGGCGCTGTCTGCATCATGCAGATCGGTGATGAACTCGCATCCGGCGAACCACATGACGGACGTGCACCGGACTACGATGACTGGGCACTGAATGCAGATATTCTTGTATATTATCCGGTACTTGATATTGCCTTAGAGTTATCTTCCATGGGAATCCGTGTTGATAAGAAAGCACTCCTCTCCCAGCTTGATAAAGCAGGCTGTCCGGAGCGCAAGGATCTTCCTTTCCAGAAGGCAATCATTGACGGAGATCTTCCATACACCATCGGTGGTGGAATCGGCCAGTCAAGAATCTGTATGTTCTTCCTTCGCAAGGCACACATCGGAGAAGTGCAGAGTTCTCTGTGGCCGGAAGAAGCGATCAAGGAATGTGAAGATCACGGAATTCAGTTGCTGTAATTACAGATACATATTTAAGCACAAAAAGACAATCGGTAATCCGATTGTCTTTTTTTATCATGCCAACTATTTAATTTAATATAATTTACGATTTCTCCGTTCTTCGAACTCACGAAATCGTAACACACATGCGCAATTCGGGCTACCCGCCCTACTTGCTTATGTGTGTTTATCCGTCAAATAAATCATAAGTGACGCCTGCAAACAGTCACACTTATGATTTGCTTGACGGAATTATTTTATCAACCTCATCCTTCCAGATCGTATAGCAGGCATCACTCGGCATACGAAGATCTCCACGTGGCGATACCGCAACCGATCCGACCTTCGGACCGTCCGGGAGACAGGATCTCTTGAACTGCTGCGCAAAGAATCTCCGGTAGAATATCTTCAGCCACTTTAAGATAAATGCATCCTCATACGTATCCTGGAAAGCAATCTGTGCCAGACGATAGATCTTCGCCGGAGCAAAACCGAAACGAAGCATATAATACAGGAAGAAATCATGCAGCTCGTACGGACCAACCAGATCCTCCGTCTTCTGTGAGATCTTGCCATCCTCCGGTGGAAGAAGTTCCGGTGATACCGGTGTATCGAGTACATCCAAAAGTGTCTTCTCCAGCAGATCATCTCCGCATGTATCTGCATAATACCGCACGAGATGTCGGACCAGAGTCTTTGGCACGGAAGCATTGACCGCATACATGGACATATGGTCCCCATTGTAGGTTGCCCAGCCAAGCGCAAGTTCCGAGAGATCGCCGGTTCCGATCACCAAAGCATTCTTCTTATTTGCAATGTCCATAAGAATCTGCGTACGCTCACGCGCCTGCGAATTCTCATACGTCACATCATGCACGGAATCGTCCTGTCCGATATCCGCGAAATGTACATTGACTGCATTCTTAATATCCACTTCCACAAACTCCGCGCCAAGACACCGGATCAGATTGACCGCATTATCATACGTGCGATCCGTTGTACCGAATCCCGGCATCGTTACCGCAGTAATCCCCTTGCGATCCTTTCCAAGCAGATCAAACGCACGAACCGTGACAAGCAGCGCAAGCGTGGAATCCAGTCCACCCGAGATTCCAACCACGGCTCCTGCACCGGTATGTTCCAGACGTTTCTTAAGTCCCATCGCCTGAATCATCAGAATCTCATCACAACGCTTATCCCTCTCATCCTTATTTCCCGGTACAAAAGGCGCCGGATCAATATAGCGGGTCAGTTTCGTCTCCTCAGGCTCCAGTTCAAAGGAAGTCTCTACATAGCCATCCTGCGTCGCAAACGTCGTCATCCTGCGTCTCTCCGCGATCAGTTTCTCCACATCGATCTCCGTGTAGATCACGCCATATCCGAAACGCTTCGACTCTGCCAGAAGACGTCCGTTCTCCGCAATCAGATTGTGTCCAGAGAAGACCAGATCCTGGGTTGATTCCCCTTCCCCTGCCGATGCGTAAATATAAGCGCTGACCAGTCTAGCGGACTGTCCGCATACCAACTCCTTGCGGTATGCCGATTTGCCAGTAATCTCATTGGAAGCCGACAGATTTACGATCACATCCGCTCCTGCAAGCGCATGTGCGATACTCGGTGGATTCGGCGTCCACAGATCCTCACACAACTCTACGCCAATCTTAAGTTTATTCATCTGCTCGCACACAAAAAGCTGCTCACGGTCTACTAAAACCTCACTGCCATCCGGAAGTGTCACATCTGTGCTAAGCTCCGCTCCCGATGCGAAATGCCGCATCTCATAGAATTCATTGTAATTCGGGATCCAGCTCTTCGGCACCATTCCAAGCACCTGACCATCTGAGATAGCAGCAGCAACATTATAAAGCTTTCCGTTGATCTCATACGGTAATCCCACAAAATAGATTCCTGGAATCGACGCACTCGCCTCTGACAGCTGCATTAACGCATCCTTCGCACCAGCGATCAGTTTCTCCTGCAGGAAGAGATCCTGACACGTATATCCGGTAATGCAAAGTTCCGGAAAAACCGTAATGCGTGCGCCCCATGCCGCACTCTCCGTCATCAGAAGACGTATCTGTTCCGTATTATATACCGTATCTGCCACCTTGATCTTCGGTGTTGCGGCTGCGACTTTTACAAATCCATGTCTCACTTTCTTAACTCCTTTAACTCGTCAATGTCAAAATTGTATGCCGTATTGCAGAACTGGCATTTGACCTCGATGCTCTCTCCGTCATTGATAATAGAATCCAAATCCTTCTTACTGATGGTTGAGAGTGCACGCGATACACGCTCCTTCGAACAATCGCACACAAACGCAGCCGGAACTGTATCAACAATTTCTAATCCAAAATCTCCAAGGATTTCCTCCAGTATTCCCTCCGGCGTCAGTCCTCTCTCAAGCATCATCGTCACAGAATCGATCTCTGCAATACGCTTCTCTAACTTATCAATGATCTCATCACTGGTAAAAGGCATCAGCTGAATAATAAATCCGCCCGCCTGCTTCACTGTATTATCCTTGTTCATCAACACACCAAGACCTACCGCTGACGGAATCTGCTCCGACGTTGCAAAATAATACGTCAGGTCCTCCGCGATCTCGCCCGTCTGTAATTGGCACTGTCCGACATAAGGCTCCTTTAAGCCCATATCCTTGATCACGCTTAAAATTCCAAGGTCTAAAGCACCTCCGACATTCAAATTTCCGTCTGCATTCGGTGGAAGCTCAACCACCGGATTGCTTGCAAATCCCTTGACATTTCCGTGTGCATCCGCAGTCACGGTCAATCCCTTCGCCGGTCCGCTGCACTGGATCTGTAAGGTAAGCAGATCCTTATCATTTTTTAACATCGTACCCATCATCGCGCCCCCGGACAACAGACGTCCGAGCGCAGCGGTCATGATCGGTGATGTATTGTGATCCTCTCTTGCTGTCTCAACCAAATCTCTCGATGTAATCGCAAATGCGCGGATACTCGCATCCGCTGCAGTCGCACGTACAATATAATCTGACATAATTTTCTCTCCTATCGTAATTATTTGGACTTCTTTGCCACGAATACCGCTCTCTCGCTCGTCTCACAAAGTGGCGCATCCGTGTAATCATCATACACGCAAATATCAGTAAATCCTGCGTTTTTCAAAAGTTTTAATAACGTCTCCGTCTCATAATTTCTCTGGTAATGCGTCTCTGTGTATCTCCGGTACAGTTCGTCCCCTTCCGGGATAAAAAGCGTCAGATCATACTCATTGATCCGCTCCTCTTCATCATAATAGTTATCCCAGATAAAACTTCCCTCATCCCGGCTCTCTGCAAACGTGTTCTCCGCCAGAAGCTTTGTATATTTATAGGATGTGTTCACATCAAAAATAAATGCACCGTCTTCTTCCAGATACTCATGCACCCGCGAGAAAGCCTGCTGCAGTTTCTCCTCATCCAGCACATAATTCACGCAGTCACACACACTGTAGACCGCACGCACGCATCCGTCCAGTTCCAGATCCTGCATATCCTGCAGCAGATACAGAATCGGTACTTCACCCGGTTCCATCGCCGCAATCTGCAGCATCTCCGCCGCGTTATCGATTCCGGTCATATCGTATCCCTGCTCCGACATCAGTCTTGTCATCTTGCCGGTGCCGCACCCTAGATCAAGAACCAGTCCGTCCGTGATTCCATGCTGCGCAAGAATCTTGCACAAGAATGCACACCACTCCTCATACGGAACATTGTCCATGAACAGATCGTATACACTCGCAAAGCTTGTATATGCATCCATAATTTTCCTCCAATTTATCTAATACTATCAATTTTTATTCGTAAAAGCAAGGTTGATTATTCTCCCCGAAACCTTTATACTTGTCTTGTAATATTCCAGGAAAGGGAACCATTATGCCAGATAATTACGAACATTATATCACACGTAATATAAAAGCCTTTTACAAAAAAAGGCTTTTTTCACCAATTATATATCTGCTCCTTCTGGCAATCCTGTGGGTTGTCCTGCCACTTGGCAACATGCTTCATCCACATACAATGGAGAAGAAAGAAACCTTACAGGCTGCCTACCAGTCGAAGGACCGCTATACGCGCACCACATTCCACGACCTCCGCTTTACCGGATATACCAGCGAAGCGTACGGTCGGACGCGCGGCTATTATTATTATACCATGCGCGACAAACAGTGTGTGATCGTATTGCTCACGCCGCGCACCTGCGAGGAAGGTCTTCCTTCGATTGCATCGCTCACCGTGACCGGTCGCGTCGTCCGCGGACAGGAATCCTTCCAGGCTCTGATGGCATCTCTTGCCACTGATCTCGACTGGACGGAAAGCGGCATCAGCTCTCAGGTATCGGAATACTATTTCAGCGAGCCAGATTACCATGTGACTGCAACCACGATCCTGTTTATCGTGTATTTTTCAACCATGATCTATGCGATCCTGTATATTCTGACCTGTCTGGTCTGCATCCGTTTTCCGGTGCTCTCCCCACCTTGTCAGAACTTAGTCGTGTTCGGTCATCCTGCGAAGCTCCTCGCACAAGCGGAAGAAGAACTTGCAACGCTTCCTCAGCTGGCTACGGAGGACATGTTCATCACAGAACATTTCTTCATTATGACATCGCCGGATGCGAACGCTGTCGTACCGATTCAGGAAATTCTGTGGATCTACAAGCACTCCACACTTCACAAAATCCTGTGGTACCACTTCAGCATCTCCTACACGATGCACATTACCGCGAACAAGCATATGTACGTCAACTGTCCAAAGAATACCAAATCTGATATCGACGGTATCATGGACTACCTCGCAGAGGCCAACCACAATATCTTAGTCGGATTCAGCGAGGAAAACCGTCTGAAGGTTGAAGCCGTACAGGGAAAACCTTTCCATATCGAGAAATTCTATGCATTACTGCGCCGCAAAGTCTAGCGGCGCTTTTTTACGCGAGTAGCGAGAAAAATCGCAAGCTTGCTTGCGGATCTGGCGAGCACCGCGATAACTCGGGGAACCCGCGAAGCGTGTTTCTCGAGTTTACACGAGTATAGACATTGCCTCCTCGCACGCCGCGCTTCCGTCCTCATATTCAAAATCATCGCAGGCTTCCTTCGCATTCTGCAATATCTTCTCTTCCTCCGGCAGTAAAGCAACTTCTGACAACTTACCGATCATCTCTTCCATCGCATTCAGATCATAAGCATCAAAAGCATCCTTTAAATCCTTCCACAACTGAAGCTTTTCATCCTGACCGATTTCCTGCTTTTCGGTTTCTTTTCCTTTATCCTCATACCTGGCTCTAAGTTCCTTAAATTCCCGCTCAACATCATCGTGTACACCCTGTAGCTGCGACAGAAACTTCGGCAGATTTCTTCGTATAAAGACATGATTCTCGGTCTTTGCCGCCATCTCCATGATTTCTGCCTGCTCGCCCATCTCATCCTGACCGATCTGTCTGCTGATTCCCTTGATTCCATGCACCTTCACGCGGAACATATCAAGATCCGTCTTCTCATACTCTTCAAGCGTTCCAAGCAGTTCCTGTACCTCTTTGCAATACGTTTCCAGTGTTCTCGCATAGGCGAGTGCCTCCTCGCGGTCTCTTGCCTGCAGATCCACCGAAGTATCCGCCGTCGGAATCTCACGGTACCCAACCGGAAGACATGTCTCAAGAAGCGTGCCGAGATTCTCAAGCTGTACCGGTTTCGGCAGAAATTCGATAAATCCATGGATCAAAGCCTCTGTTCTCGTTGCATCCGAGATGTCCGCCGTCATCAGAACAAGCGGAACATCACAGAACTCCGAGATTTCATCCGCCGTCTCAATGCCCGACTTCTCCGGCATCATCTGATCTAAGATGATCATCTGATACTTGTGAAGCTTCGCCGCCGCGATTGCCTCATCTCCGGAAGCAGCCAGATCCACCGTCAGTTTCCACGGACCAACAAGCTTCTTGAAGATCAGACGATTGACCTCCATATCATCCACCAGAAGCACCCTCGCTCCCGGGAATACCCAGTTTGGCTTCACATCACTTACCGCATAGACCGGCTTCTTCAGAAGTGTATCCCGGTCAATATTGGTCGGTGGAAGCATTACAGACGATGTCTGCTCCTGCTCAAAAGCAAACATGATCCGGGTTCCAACACCTTCCTCGCTGCTTGCATGTATATGCCCATGCATCAGATCCACCATCTGCTTTACCAGGGAAAGTCCCAGTCCGCTGCCTTCAAGTCCTCTATCATCCGAGTAGGAGACATACTCTCCGAAGATGTGTTCCAGCTGCTGGGCATTCATTCCCACACCGGTATCTTCCACGCTTCCGTATACCTGTATGATCGAACTGTTCTTCTTTTTGTTACAGCAGATGGTACACACAATGGATCCACGGTCGGTAAACTTCGTTGCATTGGACAACAGATTCTGGAGGATCTGCCGCACGCACGACTCATCGCCGATCATCATCTCCGGAAACTCACTCTCCATCCGTACCACAAAATCAACCGGCTTCTCGTTCAGATTCATCAGGCAGATATGTGCCTGTTCCTTGAGCAGATTATAGAAATTGTATTCTTTCTTATGCAGAGTCAGCTTTCCTGCTTCCAGCTTGGAATACACCAGAATGGTATTAACCTGCTCAAGCAGCGTGTTGCCTGCATTGTGAATATATCCAAGCATCGCCCGGCTCTCCGCCGGAAGTTCCTTACGTCTTAGAAGGACCTCGCTTCCTCCAATGATCGCATGGAGCGGGCTTCTTAAATCATGACTGACACTCGCAAGGAACTTGCTTTTTAGCACAGACTGGTTCTCTGCTTCCCGCTTCAGCTGCTCCATCAGTTTCGTTTCCTGCTTCAGATGCGTGATGTCAATAACACAGAGAATATATCCACACAGAATATCGTCCTTGAATACTGGCTGCAGCTGGCATTTGTAATACAGTTCGCCATATTTCCTCTCCAGCTCATCCTCCGGATGTGTACTCCATCGCATCATCGAAGAATAATACGCATAATTATCCGGCTCATTCTCCATCTCCTGTACTGCTTCCGCAAAAATCTTCTTCGCTTCCAGATTTGCATCACGGAAATGCATCTTACTGTCAAACAGAAAACATGCGATATCCGAAGTATTATAGTAATTCTCCTGCATCTCGATTGCTACATTTGTCAGTTGTCCTGTCATCATCAGATAATAGATGATCAGACAGGTGCATTCCAACGCGATTGGCATTACAATATTCTCTGCCCCCTGCGAGAATACACGGAAAAGCAATGCAAATCCCGGCAACGCGATCGATGCATACAACATATCATTGACATGTCCCTCAATCTGCGAGAGTGGTGTCAGTATTCGCGCATAAGTGGAAAAGCCAAGTGTCAGAAGCACATAGGAAAAAAGAGTGACTAGAAAGACATCCTGATAAGACCGGTCATAGATCATATCATAAAACATCATAAAATCCGAGAAAAGCAGACTAAAAAAAAGAAGCGTTTCCAGCCATACTTTCAGCTTGAAATGCATAAAATCCATTACATAATGAAACAGAGCATAGACCATCTGAATAACCAGCAGATCGGTCAAAGCCCGAAATACGCTTGTGCTGCCCATGATTTCCTGTACAATCCGGTAAAAGTTATACAGCGCAACCAAAGTGAGCACCAGCGGAAGAAGCCGGTGCTCTCTGGCATGAAAGCCTGAAGTAATATATGTCTGGAGTACGAAGAAGGTAATGCACATGCACACCCCAAGGAAAACTAACATCATATCCTAATGCCTCCATCCGCTTAATATACGCTCTATCTCAGCCTTAATATAGACCGGCTTATAAGGGCGTACAATGTATCCTGCCGCATGCAGCTCGCGACAGGTAATGACCGTCTGCGCATCGCAGATTGCCGTCACGAAGAGAACCGGAATCGTTCCTCCCGTAATCTCATTGATCTTAACCGTAGCCTCAATTCCCGTCATTTCCGGCATGTCCACATCCATAATGATCAGATCCGGGAACGGATTCTTCTTCATATACTGGATCGCCTGATATCCGGATTTACAAAGCGTCAGATCATAGATATTATCCAGAATGCTGCGCATCACCTCAAGATTTGTCTTCATATCATCGACAACCATGATTCTGGTATGCGGCGTTCCTTCCACCATATTATTTCTGCCCTCTTCCTCGTCCTCCGGAGATACAACATCCAGATAATCCGGCGGAAGAATGGTGATGTTCAAGTGCTCCTTATCCATGAGATTGATCTTCTCTCCATCATCAAGCATAATAACCGGTCGAAGATTGTGCTTACCCGCATTTTCAAAAATAATTCCTGTTCTTCCATCCGATAGATTGACCTTCGTTCCCTTTGGGAAAAGCGGTACATATTCCAAAAAGACTTCCACTACCTGCTTGTCAAACATAATACCGCATGCCCCCATCAGATACTCGATCGCCTCATATGGAGAGTACGGCTTCTTGTACGGTCGCTTCGAGGTCAAAGCATCATACACATCCGCTACATGCAGAATTCGGACAAATATCGACTGTTCCTTGCCGAGAAGTCCCTGCGGATAGCCGCTTCCGTCATAATTCTCATGGTGGAGCAATACCGTCTGCTTAATATGTGCAGAAATATCCCAGCGATTGCTCAGAAGCTTGTACGAATACTCTGCATGTTTCTTCATGATCTGATACTCTTCCGGCGTTAATCTTCCCGGTTTGTTGAGGATTTCCGGCGGTATCGATAATTTACCGAGATCATGGAGTAACGCCGCCGTAACCAGATAATTTAAATCACGCTCATTCATCTGCATTCCCATGCCGATCACGCAGCAGAGAACCGCAACATTTACAGAATGCGCATAGGTATAGTCATCATAGGATCGCAGATCCAGCATATCAAGAGAGACCTCGCCACGCGGCAATATCTCATCTACGATTGCCGCTGCAATCTCTGCACAGTGATCAATATCACTTTTCTTGATGCAGTTGATTCCGTCTGTTCGAAGCTTCTCGGAGATCGATGCCTCAATCTGGATCTCCTTCGACAATTCATCATCAATGTAGACTCCGCTAAATCCGTAATCCCTCAGTTTATCGATATAGGATGCAGTCAGCTCGCAGCCTCGTCCTATCATCGTTCTGCCCATCGAATCATATAGATCATAGGCAAGGCACATTCCAGGCTGTGCTTCCTCAATCGTTATGTATCGCATTCTAAAAAACCCCTTGTACTGTACTTTTCTCTTATCTCAATAATTACCTTGAAAGAATGATTCACTACATCATTACCATATACACTGCTGCTACCGAGATCACAATCTGGATGATTGCAAAACGGAATACAACCTGTGCATTCGACCAGCCGCTTCTCTTGCGCACATGGTCATGAATCGGTGTCGTTACGTTCTTTAAAATATGTATCTTTAAGAAACGAAGCAATGAAACCTTGATCAGTCCGAGTCCACCATCTACGATCAGTACCGCAGCGACAAGCAGATACATAAACGGACTGTGCATCTTGAGTACGGCGATTGCAATAAAGATACCCATCGCTCGGGATCCGGCATCTCCCATCAGAAGCTTACTCGGTGTCGCGTTGTACCACAGATATCCAAGCAGACATACACAAAACAGTAAGATGCAGAAATTAAATCTGTCATCCACACCAAGCAGATTATCCAGTACAAAAATCGTCATCAATGTAATAATGGTAAGTGTTCCGGAAAGTCCATCTACACCGTCCGAACAGTTGGTGACATTGATGGATGCCCACACAAGAACCACCGTAAGGATTGCAAATACAACCGGTGGAATTGTGACCTGTGTACCGGTGATCGCAAATGTAATTGTGCTTGTGTTATAGTGAAGATAAACAAGTGCTACAACAACGGCTACCGCAAGATCAAGAAACCCCTTCAGATACTCGCCCCAAGGCTTATCTGCGGCATCATCAAAATATCCCGTAAACATCTCAACAACGATCAGGATCAGATAGATACCGATCTCCACATTCATCTGTGCAAAGAGAAGTGCTGCTGCAACGAAGGTCAGTACGAAAATGATACCGGCTCCTCTCGGCTTTCCGGCAGATAGCGCACCGTCATGTGCAAACTGACGTCCCATATCCTTCGGCAGGTATTTATTCAGCTTTGCGATTGCGATACAGGTTGCGGCAAACGCAAATAAAATTCCAACAAACGCAATAATTGCGGGTTCTAAGTTTCCTAGTAAGTATATCATTTTGTCCTCCTTTGGATTCTAATCCATGTTAATTATATTAGTCTGAATAAGAAAAGTAAAGTTTTACTTGCATTTTCGGCACAATGTGTTATCATATACTCACACGCGTTAAGGCGTTAAAGTGTTAAATAATTTATTTCAGCTTAGGAGGAAACAACAATGGCTCAAAAGGGAGACTTAATGACAGTACGATCTGATATTCGCGTATTGGACGCAACCATTCGTGACGGAGGACTTGTGAACAACTTTATGTTCTCGGACGATTTTATCAACGCATTATACCGCGCCAACGTGAAAGCGGGTGTCGACGTCATGGAGTTTGGTTATAAGGCTTCCAAGGAGCTTTTTGACGTAAACAAATTCGGCAAGTGGAAATTCTGTGATGAGGAATCCATCCGCGCGATTGTCGGAGACAACAATTCCGACATGAAGATTTCCGTTATGGCAGACGTCGGACGCTGCGATTACAAGAAGGACATCCTTGACAAAAGCGAAAGTGTCATCGACATGGTCCGCGTCGCAACCTACGTTCACCAGATGCCTGCAGCAATCGAGATGATCGAGGATGCCAAAGCGAAAGGATACGAAGTAACCTGTAACATTATGGCAGTATCCAACGCCAAGGAAGCAGACATCGATCAGGCACTCGAGATGGTCGGCAAAAGTAACGCAGACGGCATCTACATTGTAGACAGCTACGGAGCACTCTACCCGGAGCAGATCCGTGCAATTGCCGACAAATACACAGAAGTCGGAGAAAAATACGACAAGTACATTGGTATGCACGCACACAACAACCAGCAGCTCGCTTTCGCCAATACGATTGAAGCCGCAGCAAGAGGTGTCAGCCTTCTCGACGCAACCATGATGTCTATGGGACGAGGCGCCGGAAACTGTGCGATGGAGCTTCTCTTAAGCTTCCTTAAGAACCCGAAGTACAATATCTTCCCGGTTCTTAAATTCCTTGAGGAGCATATGCTTCCACTGAAAGCATCCGGAGCCGTATGGGGATACGATATTCCTTACCTGCTGACCGGCCGCTTAAACCAGCATCCGTCCGCAGCGATCGACTTCAGCCACGCAGCCCGTACCGATTACGCAGATTTCTATACCGATCTGCTCGACAAATAAATTTGAGCAATCGAGTAGGAGGCGGTGACTAACCGCCGTCCTCTCACAGCACCGTACGTACCG
>ERZ1034882.393-NODE-393-length-22423-cov-14.993205_pt1 | contig 22423 bp, 21 predicted proteins | sample MGYA00520606_ERZ1034882 | MGnify/ENA primary metagenome ERZ1034882 (study PRJEB33766, sample SAMN09781726) | gut metagenome | biome: gut microbiome | host: Homo sapiens | place: Madagascar | study: EMG produced TPA metagenomics assembly of the PRJNA485056 data...
ATTTATTCCTAACTGAACATATACCCGAAATCCATATACATAATATATAACAGAAAAAAATCCCCCACACAACCCATGTAATTACATACGCTTTGTTATATACTGTCATCTTCTCTGATTTCCCTTTTCGCAGTATGTTTTTTAACTTCTTCAAACTGGCTGAATGCAGTGACGAAACTCCTAAATGATTCAATATTATTTAGTATAAATCCGCTCTCATTGATATAATAAATTGCCATAGCATATTCATGGATATAATTAATAAAACAAGATTTGCTATCCTCAATATAAACTGCGATGCAAACAATTTATGAATTAGAATACATATAGTCGCAAGAATACTTTCAAAAAAATTCCTCCAAAAAGTAACCCTCTAACGCACCACAACAAAAAAGCCTCACAGCATATCAATAATGCTTGTGGGGCTTTTTTTAAAAGTTTTTCTAAACTCGTATGTACAATTTTTCTATTTCTTTTCCAATATAAATTTGCTAATCAGCTCGTTCATTGTCTCCGCCTGTGCTGAAAGCTCCTCACTTGTTGCTGATGTTTCCTCTGCATTTGCTGAATTTGACTGTACAACATCTGATATCTGATTAATGCCAGCCTCTGCCTGCTCCATAGCCTTTGCCTGCTCATCTGCAATCTCGCTGAGTTTTTGAGAAGAATCTGCAACTTCCTTCATACCATTGATAACCTTTTCAATAGAAGTACTTACGCGCTCTGCAGCTTCATTACCCTCGTTAGATACCGCAATGGCACTCTCTATAAGCTGACGTGTGTCAACTGCAGCCTTGGCACTCTGCTCTGAAAGACTTCTGATTTGTCCCGCAACAACTGCGAATCCTTTACCTGCCTCACCTGCACGCGCTGCCTCGATAGCTGCATTGAGTGAAAGAAGGTTTGTCTGACTGGCAATATCCTCAATCTCAGAAATGATATTCTCAATCTGCTTAGATGTATCATTGATGCGTCCGATAACATCAACCATGCCCTGCATCTCTGTATGGCTGTGATCTGCTTCCTCAGCATACTCCTGTGCAATCCTGTATGTATCATTGAGCTTCTCAGATGTTTTCTCAACACCGCCTGTGATATCTGCAAATGTAGCCTGAAGCTCCTCAATGGCTGCTGACTGATCCATAGCACCTTCTGCTATTTCCTGTGCTGCCTGAGCAAGGTTGTTAGAACCTGCTGTAACAAGTGATGATATCTCATTGATATGTGACATAACATCATTCATCTGTGTCTTCATCTGACGCATTGCCATGAGAAGTCCAATAAAATCTCCGGTATATTTATCTTCCATGTCTGATGAAACTGTATAATCTCCTTCTGCCATCTTTCCAAGAAGCTTGTCAGAGTCAGATATGATAGTCTTAAGGTCTGCTGCCATGTTTTTCGCAACCCCTACCATATCAGCAATTTCATCTTGTGAATCAACTGCCGGGAATGGAGCCTCAAGATCCCCCTGTGCAAATGTACGTAATCTCTGTTTTAACTCATCGAGTGGTTTAGAAATACCAACTGCAACTTCGTCCCCGATTTTCATCGAGATAAAATATGAACCGACAATGATAACAATAACAATACCAAATGCGGCATATGATACTAATGATAATGTCTTGCTTAAATTATCTCCCTCTGTTACCTTTATATTCATAAGGGCAACAAGCTGCTGATATATATCATCATATGCAGGTGCAAGATCTGCTACTGCTCTCTCCTCGGCCTCCTTCTGTGTCTCAGAATCTGTAGCAGTCTCACCTAACTGTCCAATCTCATCATCGAGACTCCAGTATGAGTCGAGCTTACTGTTTATATCATCATATATAGCCTGCTCTTCACCTGTCTTTATAGAGCTTTGCAGCTCTCCCCAGTATTTTTGAAATAATTCCTTTTTAGAATCATGTGTATCAGACATCTTGCTTAATGTGTCAGAAGCTGTATAACCGATAAGAGCTCGTGTAGCGCTTCGTGTCTCTGAGAAGGTTACCATAACCTTTCCTATATCTCCCTGTGAAAATCCGTAAAAGGTTAGTGCGCTGGAATATCTCATTGACACAATAATCATAAGAATACCCGCGATAACACCCGATGCCGATGCTACAAACGTAGTCAGTCTGAATCCTTTTTTTAAACGATTTTTAATGCTAAGTGTTTTCCACTTTGACATGTCTAATTTCATGATGTTTCCTCCCCATGAATAATGATACCTATATACTATATTTCTATTATACACCTCTTAAAAAATTATACAAGCACTAAAAAGGTGACTGCACGCTGCGTGCAGCCCCCTTTTCATAATTCATAAATCAGATTTCTTATATTATAATATTCGTTCCATCACGACACTTTTACATACACATCCGGCTTCTAGCCCTGTACCTGTGTGTCCTCTGTGCCATTCTTCCAGTCATCAAACTTCTTGAGCACTGCATCATAGGTATCCTGGCAAATTGATGGCAGCTTGTCTCCCCAGGCTCCTGTTGCCTGTGAAAAGCCCTTCTTGAATGCATTCAACAGCTCATCAGCCTTGTCCTTGTCGCCTCCCGACAGGGCCTTTGCAAAGTCAAGTATACGGTCTGAGGTCTTCTCAACACCCCAGTATCCATCATCTGCGATGTCCTTTTTAGCCTGCGCTATTGTGTCTGCATCTACAGTCAGATTCTCAAACAGACTCTTTAAGCCCTGTGACTTGTCCCAGGTTGAAGCCTGTCCTGTCATGGACTTTCTGACGATCTCGATAAGCTGCTGCTGTCTGGCATTGGCATCATCCTTAAGTGCCTGTACCAGTGCATCTCTGTCTGCCTTGCTCATCTTCTGGTTTACTGTGCTCTTTGCAGTATCCTTTGAATCATCCTTGCTGTCTGATTTCTCATATACAGCTGCCTCCTCGCTGAAGCCTGCAGTCTTTGCATCCGACTTATCCGTCTTTGCATCCTGCTTCTTTGAAGCGGTATTAGTATTCTTTGTCTGCGCCTCGTCCTTTGCTGTGACACTCTGCGCCGCTACTGCTGAAACTACACTTGAAATAGCATCTAACATCTCTCATCCCTCCCTGGTAATGTGCGTGCGGGAATCCTTTCCCGCTATACTATTATCAACCTGTATAGCGTCTGATATAGCTAAACAGTCTTTCTCTTATATTGTGTATCGGCTGTTTTGTATCTGTTTTTTATAGCCCTTGCCGTTATTTTTTCAATTTTCTGCCAAATATAAATGTCGAAAAATATATTACCGATGCAATGATCACTATCATCGGACCTGTTGCCACATTGGTGTAGTATGACACTGCGAGGCCGACTATACCGGAAAATACTGAAAATATCACTGAAAAGAAATGATACTCACGCATATTTTCTGAAATATTCCTTGATGAAGCCGCAGGCAGTATGAGCAGCGCATTTATTATAAGTATACCTATCCACTTGATAGAGAGCATGACTATGAGTGCTACAAGCACTGCAAACAGATTGTCCAGTAAACGCACATGGATACCCTTGCTTTTTGCCACGCTTCTGTGTATACAGATAGCATTGAGCTTATTGAAGCAGAGCACCCAGAACACTATCGTGACCACAAAAATCACGATTAGATATACTATCTCTGTCTTTGTGATGCTTAGCACATCGCCCACCAGTATGCTTGAGTATTTGCTGAAATTGCCGCCCTTTGACAGTATCGCAAGACCGATAGCCACAGAGCAAGATGAAAATACCGATATAATGGTATCTGTTGATGCTGTGTTCAGACTGCCTATCTTATTTAAAAGAAGTGCAAACACTATCGCAAATATCACCATGGCAAGCGAGGTGTCTGCCATGCCGCATACCACTCCGACAGCGATTCCGGTAAGTGCCGAATGTCCGAGCGCGTCTGAAAAGTATGCCATCTTTTTGTTTACAATCATTGTTCCCATTATGCCAAAAAGCGGTGTGATGATGAGTACAGCGATAAGGGCATTTCTCATGAAATCATATTGAAGCCAGGAGGTTATATTCATTTGTGCGCCTCCTCTCTCACCCAGGATTCCTCTCCTGTGTAAAAAATTCTCTCAAATTCCTTGCTCTCAAACACTTCCTTCACAGTTCCCTGCTTTGCTACTGTCTTATCAAGCAGTACAACATGGTCTGCGTACTTTGCCACATAATCCAAATCATGCGATATGAGTATGATTGCAAGGTCATAGTGAGTCTTTAAATAATCCATGGTCTTGTAGAAAAGCTCCATGCCGTTTTGGTCTATTCCCGACACCGGCTCATCCAAAAGCAGCAGGTTTGGCTCGTCCATGATTGCCATGGAAAGAAGCACTCTCTGCAGCTGTCCGCCCGAGAGATTGCACACCTGCTTGTCGATGAGCTCCTCAGCCTCAAATACCTCGAGTGTCTCCTTTATCCTTGCCTCTATCTTTTTGCTCTTCGGCAGAAAAACAGGGTAATTGTACCGGTAGCTTGCTATGAGGTCATACACGCTGACCGGTGTGTTTTTCTCGATATTGACAGACTGCGGCACATAGCCGATTTTAAGCTTAGCCATATGTCCGTCCTTAGTATCCTTGAACTCAATCGTACCGGTGTGAGGTATCTCGCCTAGTATCGCCTTTATGAGTGTGGATTTTCCGGCACCGTTCTGGCCTATTATGACATTGAAGGAACCACAGTGTATGTGCATATTCACATCCTCAAGCACCGTCTGCTCTCCGAAGCTCACTCCAAGGTTATTTATTTTTATGCAATGAAAGCCACATGGCTGTATAATTTTCCGCATATATTCCTGAATAGTTACCTCCAATTTTATTTAGTGAATGCATCTTTGATAAGCTCTATATTATGCTCCATACCGTCAAGATAGCTGTCCTTGTCGTACTCTCCCCGATTGAGAGGGTCGATATAAACCATATGCACATCTGTCTCACGCGATACGGTATCTCCCATGCTCTTTCCGTAGAGTTCCTCAGCGAGTATTACCGACACTCCATCATCCTTTATGGCACCTATTACCTGCTTTACCTCACCGGCGCTGACTGAGCGCTCCTCGTCAAGGTCTAACAGGTAGCACGCATTCATGGAAAAGTCATCTGCCACATACTCATAGGCCTCATGGAATATGATGATATTCTGTCCATTGGTAAGACTCTTTATGCTATTTATCTTTTCTTCAAGCACTGCAAGCTTTGCATCATATGCTTTTGCATTTGCATAATATTCATCAGCATGCTTTGCATCCTTTTCGGCAAGCCGGGATGCGATTGTCTGAACCATGGTGCGGTAACGCGACACGCTCATCCATGCATGGGCATTCTCATCACCATGGTCATGATCGTGCGCGCTATCTGATTCTGCGTCTGCTTCGTGGTCATGGTCGTGGTCACTGTCCGATTCTGTGTCTGCTTCGTGGTCATGGTCGTGGTCACTGTCTGCATCATCCTCAGAAAGAAGTGCCACATCCTCACAGGCCTCAACCACATCAAGCTTCGGATACGCCTTTGCCACATCTGACATAAACGACTCTATACCGCCTCCGTTTATTACAAAAACATCGGCTGTGGATAAAAGCTTCATATCCTCCGGTGTTAGCTGAAAATCGTGCAGACAACCGGTCTGTGGCTCGCTTAAGTTTTCAAGTCTCACGCCTTCCACACCATCCACTATGTTTAAAGTGGCAATGTACATAGGATAGAAGGATGTCACGACTGTAAGCATATCATCAGCTTCGTCAGTATTTTTTGCACTGTCCGAAGCATCTGACGTTTCACCGGCAGCTCCTGTTTTACCTGCTGTGTGTTCATATGCCATTACCGCAAGCGTACACACTATCAATATACACAAAAACATAATGCCTACAAATTTGCATTTATTCTTCATATATTAAATATTCGCCTTTCTTTCTATAACTTTATTTCTTTTTATGATTATTAACGCTTTTTTTGCTCTTGGCCTTATCTCTGCGTTCTTTAGTCTTTTTGGCAACCGGCTTTCCGGTCTTCTTCCAGCGCTCCTTTTTGTGCGGCTGGGATGCAGCGGCTCTTTTTGCAGCTGATTTAGCCTCGCGCTTTGCTTCTTCCTCCTGTTTCATAGCTAGAAGCGTCTCCTCGTCAAACACGAGTGAATCTATGAGATTCCAGATTTCGTCCCTGCCTTCCTTTGACATGGACGAAAACGGTATAACTACCGTGCCCGGCTTCACATGAAGTACATCCTTGATAGTCTTTATGTGTGTGGCAATCTGGCTTTTTTTCAATTTATCAGATTTGGTTGCAATGATGATCGGTGCAAAGCCCTGGTTTACCATCCAGTCATACATCATGATATCATTGTCCGATGGCTCATGCCTTATATCTATTAAAAGAAACACTGCCTGAAGCTTTTTTGATGTGTGAAGATAGTTTTCTATCATCTGTCCCCATTTAGCTTTTATCTCAATATTGGCATTGGCATAGCCATAGCCCGGCAGATCGACCAGATACATGGCGCCATTGACGTTATAAAAATTGATGGTCTGCGTCTTGCCGGGCTGTGAAGAGATCCTGGCAAGTGACTTTCTGTTCATGAGCGCGTTGATCAGTGACGACTTGCCTACATTTGACTTGCCGGCGAATGCCACTTCATTATACTCATTGTCAGGGATTGTGCTTGTAATTCCGCAAACTGTCTCTAAATTAACACTTTTAATTACCATAATCTCTTCCTCATTCTTATTTTACAAATGCTATCTTCTCCACCTGTGAAAATCTCTCCACCGGCACGATTTCCATGCCGTCTGTTATTTCTTTTGAAATCTCCTCCAGGTCCTTTTCATTATCCTTTGGAATACATACTGTTTTTATTCCGATTACCTTGGCTGCAAGCAGCTTTTCCTTGAGTCCTCCTATCGGAAGCACCCTGCCGCGCAGTGTTATCTCGCCCGTCATGGCTACATCTGCCCTGACAGCTCTGTCTGTAATAGCCGAGAGCATGGCTGTCGCCATAGTAATGCCTGCGGATGGTCCGTCCTTTGGCACTGCGCCCTCCGGGATATGTATATGGATGTCATGCTTCGTATAAAACTCTGCATCAATGCCATAGCCTTCGCTTATTGAGCGCACATAGCTAAGTGCCGCCTGTGCCGACTCCTTCATCACATCGCCAAGCTTACCGGTGAGCACGAGCTCACCCTTGCCCGGCAGCACATTCACCTCAACCTCGAGTGTGACACCGCCAACGCTGGTCCATGCGAGGCCTCTTACGATTCCCACCTCTGCGTGATCATTTTTCTTCTCCGGACTGTACTTCGGATTGCCCAGATACGTCTTAAGATTGGTCTTTGTAACCTTTACAGCAGCTTCGCTGTCCTTAAAGATTTCCCTGGCAGCCTTGCGGCACAGCTTGCCGATAGTCCTCTCAAGGCTTCTGACTCCGGCCTCTCTGGTGTACAGCCTGATAATATCCTTTAGGGCAGAGTCTGTTATCGTAAGCTGTTCCTTTTTAATTCCGTTTTTGCTCTTTTGCTTCTCAACCAGATGTTCCTTTGCTATGTGAAATTTCTCATTTTCAGTGTAGCTTGACACCTCGATAAGCTCCATCCTGTCAAGAAGCGGCTTTGGAATGCCTGAAACCTCATTTGCAGTTGCAATAAAAAGCACCTCCGACAAATCTACAGGCATCTCGATGTAATGATCCCTGAATTTGCAGTTCTGCTCACTGTCAAGCACCTCAAGAAGAGCGGCTGATGTGTCACCCTTGTAGTCACTTGACACCTTATCTATCTCATCCAACAGCATGAGAGGATTTGAAACGCCTGCCTGTCTTAAGCCATTTACTATACGGCCCGGCATGGCACCGATATATGTCTTTCTGTGTCCACGGATTTCTGCCTCATCACGCACACCACCAAGAGAAATACGCACATATTTTTTCTCCAGTGCAGACGCAATTGAACGGGCTATGCTTGTCTTTCCTGTTCCCGGAGGACCTACAAGACAAATTATAGGGCTCTCTCCCTTGCTTGTCAGATTTCTGACTGCCAGAAACTCAAGTATTCTCTCCTTAACATCCTTTAATCCGTAGTGATCATCATCGAGCACCTGTGCTGCATGGTCAAGATCCTTGTTGTCCACAGACATCCTGTTCCACGGAAGCTCAAGTACAGTCTCTATATAGCCTCTCTCAACTGTGCTCTCTGATGAGCTGCTGCTCATATTTCTAAAGCGCTTTATCTCTTTTTTCGTCTTTTCCTTTACGTAGTCAGGCGCATCTAACTCAGATAGCTTTTTCTCATATTCATCAGCCTCCGAGTCAGCATTCTCGCCCAGCTCCTCACGTATCACACCAAGCTGTTCACGAAGCACATACTCCTTCTGATGCTTGTCCACACGAACCTTTACTTTTTTCTGAAGCTCATTCTTTATGGAAATAACCTCCACCTGGGAGAGAAGTAATGATACTATAACCTGATATCTGTCATTGATATCCTCTGCCTCAAGCACCTGCTGCTTAAGCTCATATGACACCGGCAGATTGTTGGTTACATAATCTATGAGCTTTTCAAGATCCTCATACTGATCTATCTGTCTGATAAGCTCCTTGCTGATTTTGCCGACGACTGCCGCATATCTGTGAAAAGCCTCTCTGACTCCGAGAAGCATGGCTTCCCTGAGATCCTCCGGCAGGCTGTCTGCATTACTATCACAATAACAGATTTCTGCCTCAAGGTACTTCTCACAACCGGTAAAGCCAAGCAATGCTGCCCGGCTTATTCCATCTACAAGTATTCTCACAACATCATTCTGCAGTCTGACAACCTGCTTTATGTCGGCTACTATTCCCATCCGGTAGAGGTCTTCCTGAGTCGGGTCCTCCCTGTCCACATTCCTTTGTGTGACAAGATATATCTTTTGATCCTGCTCCATAGCCTCCTCGACAGCACGGAGTGAGCGCTCTCTGCTGACATCGAAATGAGCAATCATCCCCGGCAGAATAGTAAGCCCTCTCAGCGCTACTGCAGGCATGTTAATAATCTGTTCTTCCACTTATATCTCCTGTATTATTGCACAGCCTGGCATAAAAACCGCTGTGCAATTTATATTATCCGATGCTGTATCTTTTGTAAAATACCGCCATGTACTTATGATGCTGCTTTTTCCTCGATATATGCCTCCGGCACACACTCACCATCGAGCTTTAAGTTGTCCTCAACGGTATCCTTGTCGATTACACACTTGCTGATGCTCTTGTCTGACGGTATACGATACATAAGGTCAAGCATAACAGCCTCCATGATGGCACGAAGTCCTCTGGCTCCTGTCTTTCTCTCAAGCGCCTTGTCAGCGATGGCATTTACTGCATCGTCTGTGAACTCAAGCCCTACTCCGTCAAGCTCAAAAAGCTTGGTGTACTGCTTGATAAGCGAGTTCTTAGGCTCCTTAAGTATACGGATAAGTGCATCCCTGTCGAGTGCCTCAAGTGAGACTGTGATAGGTACACGTCCGATAAACTCAGGAATCAGTCCAAACTTCACAAAATCCTGTGGCAGTGCATGCTTAAATGCCTCTCCCACGTTAAGCTCTGTCTTTGACTTTACATCTGAGTTGAAACCGATAGATGATGTATCCATACGGCTGTCGATAATTTTTTCCAGACCATCAAATGCTCCACCGCAGATAAAAAGTATATTAGTAGTATCAATAGGAATAAGCTCCTGCTGCGGATGCTTTCTTCCGCCCTGTGGCGGTACAGATGCCTCTGTGCCCTCAAGAATCTTTAAAAGAGCCTGCTGTACACCCTCGCCTGACACATCTCTGGTGATTGAGACATTCTCTGATTTCTTTGTGATTTTATCAATCTCATCTATATAAATGATACCATGCTCTGCACGCTCGATATCATAATCTGCCGCCTGAATAAGCTTTAATAGGATATTCTCCACATCCTCACCTACGTATCCTGCCTCTGTGAGTGTTGTAGCATCAGCGATGGCAAATGGTACATTTATCACTCTGGCAAGTGTCTGCGCAAGAAGTGTCTTTCCTGAGCCTGTAGGTCCAAGCATGAGGATATTACTCTTCTGAAGCTCAACATCTGATGTATCTCCTGCCAGCACTCTCTTGTAGTGATTATAAACAGCAACCGAAAGCACCTTCTTAGCCTGGTCCTGTCCTATTACATAGTCATCCAAAAATGCCTTGAGCTCCTCCGGAGTAACAAGATTTATATCATCCTTAGCGCTGCTCTTGTCCTCATGACCCTCAACGCCTTCCTCCTCAAGAATCTCGGCACATATATCTATACACTCATCGCAGATAAAAGCTCCATTAGGTCCGGAAATCAAACGATTTACCTGGTCCTGTGTCTTACCGCAAAATGAGCAGCGAATCTTTCCGTCGTTTTTTCCTGCCATTATTAACTCCTTTTATTGCATGAGGGCATCCCATACGGGGTACCCTCTTAAATTCATCTAACTTCTGATTATCTGTTTGTTATTACACTGTCTATAAGACCATACTCAGCTGCTTCCTGTGCTGACATATAGTTGTCACGCTCTGTGTCAGCTGCAATTGTCTCATATGGCTTGCCTGTATTGGCTGCTAAAATCTCGTTTAATCTCTTCTTTGTCTTTAAAATATTCTCTGCAGCAATCTGAATCTCAGTAGCCTGACCCTTTGCACCGCCTGATGGCTGGTGAATCATAATCTCTGCATTTGGAAGAGCATATCTCTTGCCCTTTGCACCACCTGCAAGAAGAAAAGCCCCCATGCTGGCTGCAAGACCGATACAGATTGTTGAGACATCACACTTAATGTACTGCATAGTATCGTAAATAGCAAGTCCTGCTGTAACCATTCCACCCGGTGAATTGATGTAAAGGTGGATATCCTTATTCGGATCCTCAGACTCAAGGAATAAAAGCTGGGCAACAACAAGGCTGGCTGTTGTCTCATTTACTTCCTCTCCAAGGAAAATGATACGATCTTTTAATAATCTGGAGTAAATGTCGTAGTTGCGCTCTCCTCTGCTGGTCTGTTCAATGACATATGGTACTAAACTCATATAAAATACCTCCTTTATAAAAGCTCAAAAGACCGGCTCAGAAAATAGGCTTCTGAGCCAGTCCATCAAATTTTGATTCAAAAATCTTATTCTTCTGTAGACTCTTCTGCATCAGCCTTTTTCTTTGCCTTTGCACGCTCTTTAACGTTGTCCATGATAAGATCTACTGCCTTTGTGATAGCAAGGTCTTTCTTCATAGACTCCTTCTCAGCATCTCCCATGTACTCTTTAAGCTTATCAGCCTCCATGCCGTATGCCTTAGCCATCTTCTCTACCTCAGCATCGATATCTGCATCAGTAACCTCGATATTTTCCTCCTTGGCAATCTGCTCAAGTACAAGGCTGCTCTGGATACGTGTTGTAGCCTCAGGACGAACCTGATCCTTAAGCTGGTCAACTGTCATGCCTGAGAACTGTAAGTACTGCTCCATTGTAAGACCGCTCTGTGCGATTCTCTGAGCAAACTCCTCAACCATTGTCTCACACTGTGTCTCAATCATTGCCTCAGGAAGATCCATCTTTGACTTGTCGATAATCTTCTGGATAGCCTCATCCTCTTTAGTCTTCTTAGCTTCTGTCTCTTTCTTCTCTGTGAGGTTCTTTTTGATTTCCTCTTTGTACTCAGCTAATGTATCAACACCTGCTGCATCCTGTGCAAACTCATCATCAAGCTCTGGAAGCTCCTTAGCCTTGATCTCGTTGATCTTAACCTTGAATGTAGCCGGCTTTCCTGCAAGGTCTGCTGCCTGATACTGCTCAGGGAATGTTACATTGACCTCAACCTCATCGCCTGTGTTCTTTCCTACTAACTGATCCTCGAATGTATCGATGAATGTGTGTGAACCGATCTCTAATGGATGATTCTCACCCTTTCCACCCTCGAAAGCTACTCCGTCAACAAATCCCTCAAAGTCGATAACTGCTGTATCTCCCTCTGCTACAGGACGATCTGTAACTGTAACTGTTCTTGCATTTTTGTTTCTCTGGTTCTCAAGCTCAGCGTCAACCTCTTCCTCAGAAACTGATGTGTCGATCTTTGTAACTGTAACGCCCATGTACTTACCAAGAGTAACCTCAGGTCTTACAGCAACCTCTGCTGTGTAGATGAAAGGCTGTCCCTTCTCAATCTGAGTAACCTCAACTGTTGGGCGTGAAACAATGTCAACACCGCTCTCGTCAACTGCACCTGCGTATGTCTGCTGCATAAGAATGTTTGCTGCATCCTCGTAGAACACACCTGCTCCATACATTTTCTCAATCATAGCTCTTGGCACTTTTCCTTTACGGAATCCAGGTACACTAATCTGTTTCTTCTGCTTCTGATATGCAGAATCCAATGCTTTCTCTAATTCCTCAGCTGCTACCTCAATAGTAAGCTTCGCCATATTATGCTCTAAATTCTCAACCTGTACACTCATGTCAATCGTTATCCTCCTTAAAAATATATATGAATGGTATGTACATCAAATGTAATGTGGGCATGCTTTTTAAACTGCTAAGCCCAGTCATTGGATGATTATAACACAACAAATCCACTATTTCCAGTGTTTTTTACATTAAATTTGCTTTTGTGTATAATTCCATAAATTGTCAGCAATACCAAAACATATTTTTGTCATTTTACGGCATAATATTTCCATACACATACAGCTTGTGTATAACGTTTTAAAAGGAGGTATTGCATTATGGCAGCATCAAGTAGTAAAAAGGCTTCTGTACCGGAGGCAAAAGAGGCTATGAGCCGTTTCAAGGAAGAGGTTGCTTCAGAGCTTGGAGTTCCTTTAAAAGAGGGCTACAACGGTGACCTTACTTCTAAGCAGGCCGGTTCAATCGGTGGCGAGATGGTCAAGCAGATGATCATGAAGCAGGAGCAGCAGATGAAATAAGCTCTGCAATAGCAGGCTTCAAATGTACGCTTCAAATGCAAGCATAAAAAGAGGCCGCGCACCATGGGGTTGGTGTGTGACCTCTTTTGTTATAATACCAAGCGCACCTGTCTAGTATACCAGTCCCTGTCGAATATGCTCTACTGTGGCATCGTCTGTGAAGTATCTGACAAGCTCGAGTGCAAACGCAATAGCTGTTCCCATTCCACGACTTGTAATCACATTGCCATCCACAACTACAGGCTGCTCAAGCCACTGTGCACCGAGCAGCTTTTCCTCAAAACCCGGATGACAGGTAGCTTTTTTGCCCTCAAGTATATGATTCTCACCGAGCACGCTAGGCGCTGCACATATCGCTGCAACAAGCTTTCCCTCAGCGGCAAATCTCTTAATTGTCTTTACTACAGTCTCATCCGCACCGAGGTTTAATGTACCCGGCATGCCTCCCGGCAGTACGATTGCATCGTAGCTGTCAAAATCAGCCTGTGCCTTTGTGGTATCTGTCTTAAATGTCACCTGATGAGAGCTTGTCACCTCGGCTTTTTCCGTGATTGATATGGTTTCAATCTCCAGCTTTGCTCTTCTAACTATATCGACTACTGTAAGTCCTTCAATCTCCTCACATCCGTCTGCCATAAAAATTCCTACTTTAATCATATTTTTCTCCTTTATTTTTCTTTGATAATACTAAAAAGCTGCGGTTCATCCTTGAATTTTTAAATACCGGTCATTATAATCAGTTATGCACGGCAATTTTATGTTTAAATATGTAATTTCGTATAAGCATAAGTCATTGCTGTTCACGCAAAAATATAAACCGTAACTATAAATCTACCAGTAACCTGAAAGGATATACCATGGAAATCGAAAGAAAATACTTACTTAAACAGCTTCCTTCCAATTTAGACAGCTACGCGAGCAAAAAAATCGCCCAGGGCTATCTGTGCACCTCTCCTGTTGTCAGGGTCAGACGCTCAAATGACAGCTATTATATGACCTACAAGGGTGCCGGCCTTATGGTGCGCGAGGAGTACAATCTTCCTCTTACCAAGGAGGCATACATACATCTTGTCCAAAAGATTGACGGCCGCCTAATCGAAAAGACCCGCTATCTCATACCTCTTGACGGTGGTCTGACCGCTGAGCTTGATATATTTGATGGTGATCTGGCTCCTCTTACACTTGTGGAAGTTGAATTCGACTCTGTTGACGCGGCAAATGAATTCACACCACCTGAATGGTTTGGCGAGGATGTCACCGAATCCGGCAAATACCACAACAGCTATCTGAGCCGATTGGAAAATTCATAGTACTGCCTGGTCTTTATCGTATTCTTTAAATCATCATACCGCTTTTGCAATGGGCCCTCAGGAACTACAACATCCATAACCACCGCTATGTCATCTATAAGGCGGTCGGTTATGGTATCCCTCATTGAGACAAGTATATTGTACTTCTCTTCAAAGGTATCCGCATCAAGAAACTCCATCAAACGCGGATTCGGTGCCTGGCCTTCATCAGCATCCGGTGCCGGCATATCCTCCGGCTTATCCTTAAGCGTGATCTTCTCAAATCTGTATTTCTGCTTCACATCAGGATATTTCTCATGGTCCACCTCGCTTACAAATATGTCGAGTGGTCTGGCGTATATCCCAAAATCATCATATAAAGCCTGATAAATCACAAGCTTTTCCCCTGTCTCTGAATGTGTTGCCACTGTAACTATCTGATACAGCTTATTCTTAAAGTGTCTGTAAAGCTCTCCTGGCTTTGGTGTTTGGTCCATCATTTCTGCCTCTCTTCCTGTTATTTAAAAGTTGTTAATCATGTCTAAGCCTTCCCCAAGGAAATCTCTCTCAAACTCCAGATTACCGCTGTATCCCATGGCAATCAGATCTTCAACACTGCCAAACATGCTCTGTGTCTCAGCCTCTATAATCTTTGCACCGTCTGCCGCTTTGGTATGCAGTGTCTGGCAGTTTCTTGAGTGCTCCTGAGCCATTCTCTGCTGTGCCTCGCTATGTCCGTGCATAGCCTCAAGCTCTTTTTGTGTCGTATCATCCGCAAAGCGTGCGTTATTTTTCACGGCCCTGCGCACTATATCCGGATTGCTCTGCTGCGGTCTCTGCTGTGGCTGTACTCTCTGCTGCATCTGTGGTCTCTGAGGCTGCTGTGCTCTCTGCTGCATCTGTGGCTGTGGTCTCTGCTGATATGTCTGGTTCAATGCATTCATACCCGACTGAACTGTATTCTGCATGCTGTTCCATATCTGCTGCATCTGCTTCTGCTGCGGTCTTGGTTTGTTTGGCTGCGTATTTTTGCTGCCTGCGCTCTTTGATTTTTTGTTAATGTAAAAAATAGCTCCTAATATAATTGCCCAAATTATAATATCCATATTCTGCTCCTTTATCAATCTGCATTTTCTATGTCAATCCCTGAATATCCTGCACATATCGCGCAGTATGTATTCTGCTGTCTGTTCCGGCTCCCATTGCTTTGTAACACCCACAAGCAGCGGATTAAGCTCCGACAGTATCCTTGCCGTGCGCCGGTCTGTCGTGCCCTCATACTTATCGTTTATGGCCTCAGCCTGCTTCACACATGCCTCAAGCTGCTTTAATATATCCTTCCAGAACTCCTCGTAATATATCTCATGCACTCTCTTAGTCTTTTGTGTGAAATTTAGCTCTGCAAGCTCTTTGTTGCTGTGCCCAAGATAGAAATATGACAGAGCAAACAAATCAGGCTTTTTCCTTTCAAGCCCCTCATTTGTCAGGTGTATCAGATTCTCTATCTCACTCTGTAAAATGATACCGTTGTCAAAGGATGACAAATACCTATCCCCCTGCTTTACAACAGAGTCCAGAGTCGTGTGAAAATCCGTGTCTGCCTTGCTGATTAAAAATTCATCGTCAAACATGCCGCTTTTCGCTTTGCAAGCCTTTATCAGCTCTCCAAAGTGCTTCCGGTCGGTTCCTGTGAGCTCACAATACCCGATAACTTGTTGCTCCAGCTCCTTTAAATCTGAAAGCAGGCTGCTTAAGCCTGTCTTCACTCCATAATAGCGCTTTGCAACACCGGAGGAATTCTTTTTGGTTTTGACATACAGCTTAAGCCAGCTGTTGACCACTGTCATGTCGGCACCTGCCGTATCCATCGCTGTCTTAAATTTCTTTTCCGTATCACTTAGTCCTAAAATCATCACACACCCTCAAACATCATTCTAAAACTATATAATAACAATTCTACACCATTATCATATTTTTTTAAAGAGCCTTTTTTCGCTCTGAAAAGCCCACTTTAAACGCAAAAAAAGGAAGCCATACAATAACTGTATGACTTCCTATATACTCTTCATGTTATTCGCATCGTCGTGCAAATGGCACGAGCGGCTTTGTTATGATAGCAAAATCAGATTAACGACCGAACTGCATATCGTTGTTACCTGATTTTGTTGTGAACATCTCAAGCATGTTGATTGGATCGTTGTAATCCATAAGCCATCCCTCACGGGCGAAATCAAACTGTCCGTCCTTACGGCTGTTAAGGAATACGTTCCACTCCTGCTGCTCAACCTTTAAGTTGATACCTACCTTTGAAAGATCAGCCTGGATAGCCTCACCAATCTTTACATTGGCCTCTGAGTTGTTTACGAGGTATGAGAACTCGACAGTCTGGTTTACCTGGCCTGTGCTCTCATCTAATAATCCGATAGAAGCAAGAAGCTCTTTAGCCTCCTCAAAATTCTTATCGTAATCTGTGCTGTAGTAGTCCTTGTTCTTGAACTCGCCACCGTTACCATCTGTAACACCCTCTGGGATAAATGTTGTGGCAATCTTCTGTCCGCCCTGGGCGATTGTATCGATGATGTACTGACGATCGATAAGAAGACAGATTGCTTTTCTGAATACCTTAGCCTGGTCAGCATCTAATCCAAGTTCTGAGTAGAGCTTAGAGTTGATGTTGAAGCCTGCGTAGTATGTTCCAAGGTTGTCTACTGTGTAGAACTCGCTTGTCTTCTTAGCTGCCTCAATCTCTGCTGTAGGAATTGTATCAATAAAATCAAGGTCACCGTTCTGGTAAGCTGTGTAAGCTGAAACATCATCAGATGTAAGCATTACGTTCATCTCATCAACTGTTACATTGTCAGCATCCCAATAGTTAGGATTCTTAACATATGTCATGCTTGAATCATGCTTCCACTCCTTGAGTGTGAATGCACCGTTTGTAACGAACTTGTCGCTTGCATCGTTTGCCCAGTCATCATTTCCCTCTACTGACTTCTGGTTTACAGGGAAGAAGAATGGGAATGCACATAAGTCAAGGAAGTATGGTGTAACTGCTTTAAGCTTGACTGTAAGAGTCTTTCCATCCTCAGAAGCTACTACATCATCAGCAGCAAGCCCCTTTGTATCATCATATCCTGCGAATACTGCGCAAAGGTAGCTGTAATCTGCAGCTGTCTTAGGATCTGCAGCTCTCCTCCAAGACCACTCGAAATCCTTTGCAGTAAGCTCATCACCATTTGACCACTTAAGACCGTCACGCATTGTGAATGTGTATGTGAGGCCATCCTCAGAAACCTCATAGCTCTCTGCACATGCAGGCTCAAGCTTGCCCTCAGCGTTGTAACGCATAAGACCCTCAAAGCTGTTTACTGCAAGACATCCGCCGTCAACAGTACTGTTTAATGCAGGATCGATATGATCAGGCTCTGATGCCATGAAGATGTTTAACTTTCCGGCATTCTTTGTGTTCTTTGCATTGTAGAAGTATTTCATACCCTCTACTGTTGAGTATACGCCTGTGACATAATCCTTGAGCATATACTGGTCATTGTAGTAGTAAAGTGGAATAACACACCATGTATCCATAAGCATATCCTCTGCCTGGTGCATCATCTCTGCACGCTTTGCAAGATCTGTTTCTGTACGGATAGAATCTACTAACTCGTCATAGCTTGTCCAGTCTACGCCTGCTGATACAGAAGTATGAGAAGTGCCGTTAGCAGATGTGTCGTTAGTAGATATTTTGCTCTCGCTCTTGCTTCCACAAGCAGTCATGCCAAGTGCCATAGCTGCAACAAGAGTAAGTGCTACTAATCTCTTTTTCATCTTTCTTCCTCCTAATTAATTAATATGAAAAATAAATTTATGTTAGAACCGGCACATGTGGCTTAAGCTATATGCCGGTAAAAACCTTATATTAGCGGTTGAAGCATGCAACCATATGTCCGTTTCCTCTGTCTGTAAGCTCCGGACGTGCTGCTGCACACTGTTCTGTCGCATATTTACAACGTGAACGGAACGGACAGCCGCTAGGCATGCGAAGAGGTGAAGGAACATCTCCCTCAAGCACGATTCGCTTGCTGTGTCTGGCAGTCTCAGGATCCGGGATCGGAACCGCTGAAAGCAACGACTGTGTGTACGGATGAATTGGATTGTCCATCAGCTCATCAGCATCTGCAAGCTCCATCATATGACCTAAGTACATAACAGCTATTCTATCAGAGATATGCTGCACTACAAGCAAATCGTGCGCTATAAACAGGTATGATAACCCTCTCTCCTTCTGCAGATCCTCAAACATGTTGACTACCTGGGCCTGAATTGAAACATCAAGTGCCGATACCGGCTCATCACATACTATAAACTTCGGATCTACTGCAAGCGCTCTTGCTATTCCGATACGCTGTCTCTGTCCACCCGAAAACTCATGCGCATAGCGTGTGGCATGGTCTGCGTTTAGTCCAACTGTCTCCATGAGATCCATAATCATCTCATGGCGCTCTTTCTTGCTATTGTAAAGCTTGTGCACATCGAGAGGCTCTCCGATGATATCCTCAACCGTCATACGAGGGTTGAGTGATGAATACGGATCCTGGAATACCATCTGCATCTGCTTACGGTAAGGATGCATATTCACATCTATCTTCTTCTCACTGTCAAACAATACATTGCCGTCGAACTCAATGCGTCCTGCTGTAGGCTGGTACAGACGTAAAAGAGTACGTCCTACGGTTGTCTTTCCACAGCCTGACTCTCCAACAAGTCCAAGCGTCTCACCCGGCTTTATGGCAAATGACACATCATCGACTGCCTTTAATTCCATCTTTTTAAATCCGTCATGAACAGGGAAATACTGCTTCAAATGGTCTACCTTGAGCAGGTACTCGTTGTTATTTGTCTCATTACTCATTTGATTTTCCCTCCTCCATCATATTCTTAATATTCATCCAGCATGATGCGAGATGATCCTCTCCAACCCAGATTTCCTCCGGCTTTTCGGTGAGACATATCTTCATAGCGGCATCACAGCGAGGGCAGAATGCACAGCCCTTTGGCATGTTGAGCATATTGATTGGTGTGCCTCCTATAGGAACAAGCCTGGTTTTTGAATTGGTCTTTGTAGGGATTGAACGAAGCAGTCCCTTTGTGTACTCATGCGCCGGGCTGTAGAATATGGCATCTGCTGTTCCTCTCTCACACACACGGCCGCCGTACATAACTATGATCTCGTCACACATTGAAGCAATGACACCCAGATCATGTGTAACCATGATGATTGCCATGCCAAGCTTTTCCTGCAGTGACTGCATAAGCTCAAGAATCTGTGCCTGGATAGTCACATCAAGAGCTGTTGTCGGCTCATCTGCGATAAGGATATCCGGCTCACAGGCTAATGCCATAGCTATCATGACACGCTGTCTCATACCACCGGAAAGCTCATGAGGGTACTGATTTACACGCTTCTCAGGCTCATTTACTCCTACAAGTGTGAGCATCTCTATAGCGCGCTCCTTTGCTTCCTTCTTTGTACGGTCTGTGTGAAGAAGCACTGCCTCCTCAAGCTGGTAGCCTACCGTAAATACCGGATTAAGCGATGTCATAGGATCCTGGAAAATGATTGAACAGCATTTTCCTCTGAAATCTGCCATTTTCTTTTTGTTCAATTTGGTGATATCCTCACCCTTATATTTTACTGAGCCGCCTGTGATGGCACCATTCTCAGCAAGAATCTGCATGATTGAATATGCTGTAACCGACTTTCCTGAGCCTGACTCTCCTACGATTCCAAGAGTCTTTCCCGGCTCAAGCTTAAAGCTGACACCGTTTACAGCTGATACGTCTCCGTTATCGGTCTTGAAGGTAGTGTGCAGATCAGATACTTCAAGAACAAACTTATTATCTTCCATCTTACTCACTCCTTACTATTTCGATAATTTAGGGTCAAATGCATCTCTTAAGCCGTCACCGATAAGATTCAATGTAAGAACAATGATACAAATCGTAAGCGCCGGAAAAATAAGACGCAATGGGTAGCTCTGGAGTCCGCCACGCGCTGTATTTGCCAACGAACCAAGTGAAGGCATAGGAGCCGAAACACCAAGTCCGATAAATGACAGATAACTCTCAGTAAAGATAGCTGATGGTATCTGAAGCGCTGTAGTAATGATGATTACTGACAGACAGTTCGGTAAAATGTGTTTTCTGATAGTGCGGGCTGATGATGTTCCGATACACTTTGCTGCGAGAATGTACTCATTCTGCTTGATGGTAAGAATCTGACCTCTTATAAGTCTTGCCATTCCTACCCAGTAAAGCAATCCAAACACTATGAAAAGTGCAATCATGTTGACACCGAGCTTTGAAAGCACTGTACCCTTTATTACAGGTGTCAGCACCTCATTTAATACAACTGCGAGTAAAATGATGAGCAGCATATCCGGCAATGAATAAATGATATCTACTATTCTCATCATAACCATATCTACCTTGCCACCGCAGAAGCCTGATACGGAACCGTAAATGATACCGATTATAAGCACAAGCAGTGATGCAAACACACCGACTCCCAGCGATACACGAGCTCCGTAAACAACACGGATAAAATAGTCTCTTCCAAGCTCATCTGTGCCAAAAATGTGCGGGAACAGCTTCTCACCTGCATCAATCTGTGCCTGCTCAGCATCGCTGTACTGGAAAGGTCCTAAGTTCTGTGCACCCTTAACGATATCTGCATAGCCGTAAGGCACAATCTTTGGTGCCAGAAGAATAACCAAAATAAGTAAAACCAAAACTATAATAGAACCTATAGCCAGTGGATTTTTGCGGAGTCTCTTAAGACCATCCTTCAAGAAGGTAGTTGACTCACCCATAACCTCCTGCTGGCGTTTCTCTTCATCTGATGCCTTGGCAAAATCCTTCATATCGAACTTGCTAAGGTCAATCTGTGTGGAGAAAGGAGCTCTCTTCATATTATCTTTCATCTTTATCTCTCCTTAATCAAGCTTAATACGTGGATCAATCACTTTGTATACAATATCTGTAATGAGGTTCGCGCCTACCATGATGACAGCAAGGAAAAGTGTTGTGGCCATAATCATTGTGTAATCACGGTTTGTGATACAGCTTACGAACTTGGAACCGAGTCCTCCGATATTGAAAATACTCTCAATAACCATTGAACCTGTGAGGATACCACCAATCATAGGTCCCACATATGTGATGACCGGAATGAGCGCATTACGAAGCGCATGTACAAATATAATCTTGTACTGATGTACACCCTTGGCCTTTGCCGTACGGATGTAATCCTGTCCGAGTGCATCAAGCATTGAAGTCTTTGTAAGTCTTGTAATATATGCCATCGGTGAAAGTGACAGTGACAGCACCGGAAGTAATACCATGTTGCTTCCTGAGCTGAAGGCCTGCACCACACCAAGCTTTATACAGAAAAAATAAAGTAATAACGTAGCGATGACAAATGACGGCATCGACGTAATCAGTGTGACGAAGAATACTATAACTCGATCCGGCCACCTGTTTCGCATAAGCGCTGCTATCGAACCGAGCACCACTCCGAATACTATCGCAGTGAGCGCTGCTAAAAGTCCAAGCTTCGCTGAAATCGGGAAGCTCTCCCCAATGATATCTGAGATTGGACGGTCTGTCTTAAGACTAACACCGAAATCTCCGTGCAGCACGCCTGCCATGTAATTCTTGTACTGGACTATAAGTGGCTGATCCAGTCCGTAACGTGCTTCAAGCTCTTTCATTACCGCCGGACTCTTTGCCTTCTCCGAATTGAATGGACCACCCGGAATTGCATTCATGGCAAAGAATGTAATAAGACTGATAATGAAGATTGTAAAAATCGCGAGAATAACTCTCTTTACAATGTACTTACCCATATTTTTCTCTCCCTCTTGGATTTGTATCGATAATGCATTATTTTTATTTTTTAAAGCATTATCACTGCACCACGTCAAAGTATTTTGTCTAATACGCAAAAAAGTGCGAATGACGTCATTGTCATTACACACTCCCTAATCTTGCTGTCTGATACAACTGTCGTTCTGACGCGAACAATTCTTTTTTATTATACACAGAAATCATACTTTGTCAATTGGATATATTTTCCTATATAATTTTCATTTTTGCATAAAAATTAGTCATTTTTTATAATACTCATTAATAAGGGTAATTTATGCAGTTTATAAGCATTATT
>ERZ1034882.409-NODE-409-length-21789-cov-6.227570_pt1 | contig 21789 bp, 30 predicted proteins | sample MGYA00520606_ERZ1034882 | MGnify/ENA primary metagenome ERZ1034882 (study PRJEB33766, sample SAMN09781726) | gut metagenome | biome: gut microbiome | host: Homo sapiens | place: Madagascar | study: EMG produced TPA metagenomics assembly of the PRJNA485056 data set...
CCAGTGATCTCCGGGAGCTTGTGCGCCTCCTTGATTTCTTCCATGTATGCTTTCCGCTTGTTTTCTTTTTCCATGCGCTTCTGTTCGGCGTAGCATTCCGGGCAGATGGTGATGTTTTCCTTTGCCCACTTTTCGTAGTCTTCTGCGTCCTTGGTGTTGCGGCACATGTGGATGTGTTCAAATTCTTTTCCGCAGTTTTCGCATTTGCAGGTCATTCTCACTTTTGCCATTTTTATTTTCCTCCGTGATTTCTTTTTTGTTTTATCTTATGTACCTATTATATAGTGTTTAACACTATATGTCAAGACTTTTTTAAAATATTTTTTTACCCTCGTAACCTCCGGGGCGGGATGGTTGCTGTCAGATGGCAGCACGCTCAAGCCGAATGGGCTTTGTCGGATACGGAGCCGGGATGATGATGCAAGGCTCATCCTCGTCGTCCTCAATCAGGAGCTGCTGCAAAGTATAATTGAGGCCGTCAATTACCATGAGGATTTCCCCGGCCTCGTTTCTGCCTGCAATGTACTCGTCCGGGATGGTGACATCGATAGGCTCAGAGACGATAGCGTCCAACTTTGTGGTGGAGTAGACGCAGCGCTTTTCTGCTGCAAGCAATCCATAGTTTGCATAAATAGTGGTTTTCATTGTTTTTCCTCCTTGTTTTATCTTATGTGCCTATTATATAGTGTTTAACACTATATGTCAAGTACTTTTTTTGATTTTTTTAAATAAAAAAAGCAAACGCTGGGAATTCCCGGCATTTGCTTTTTTATCCTAGTTTACCACATGCGTAAAATACGCGCACAGTTTTTCCGTCGGCCCCGGGCCGTCTTTGTCCAGCAAAAACGCCTTTGCAAGGGCCGCGTAAAAGTCCGGGCGGTTAAGCCCGTACTCCTCCGCCACCGGGAGATAGTCCGAGTACATCATGTTGAGCGCAACGCCCCAGGCCCAGCGAGGGATATCCGTCTCCTGGATGCCCTGGCTCTCGGCGACAGCGGTTGTCTGCTCCATCGTCCAGTGCGGGCCGGTGGTGCCGTCGGCGTTTTGCATGCGTTTTTCCCACCGCATGGCGTCTGCGTTTGTTGTTTTGGAGTCCAATCTGGCATGGTTGTTGCCCGTCCATCCGATTTGATCCAGGCGGCACAGGAGTCCCGCCACAGCGTCAGCCTCCTCAATGCGCCCTAGGGTTAGCGGCTTTTTGCTCAGGCTCTCTAGGTACGTGTGCAACTCATTTATGTATTCTTCCATTTTTTATGCCTCCTTGATATACTGATACAGTCTATCCAGGTCGTTGACGTCAAAGCGCAGCTCCCCGATGATCGGGATCGTCACCGGGATTTTTTGGCCCTCCATCTTTGGACGGGCGACACTGTACAGCCGATCAATATCAATGTTGCCGGACTCGTCCATGATGTCCATCATCTGGACGGCTGGGTGGTCCTTGTATTCCAGGATTTTATTTTTCCCTCCGTCTGCGATGAGGGCCAGAGCGATTCCAGCTCCAATGCCCTTGCCGGTTGGCAGATGGGGGATGATCTCAGCGTCGGCGTAGCGCACAGCCCCACGGATAGCCTGATCGATTGTAACCATATGAGTCTCCTTTCAGGGTTCGGGGCGGCGATTGCCGCCCCTTTTGCTTAGGTCGTCGCTGCCGGGGTTGTGGTGGTGGGCGCCGTCCAGCTGTTGTACCGTGCCATAGGCTCCGGGTAGATATTGTTGATGGGGATCACCGTTTTTGTCATCGCAGCCAACTCGTTGATCTGGCCCTGCATGCAGCCGATATTGGCTGTGATCTGAGCATTTACAACGGCCTGCTGGCTGATCTGGCCCTCTACGCCTCTCAGTCTGCCATCAACATACTGGTAAAGATCCTGCATTTTTTTGTCTGTGTAGGCGTTTGCATCCCGGAGTTTTACCTCTGTCTCCAGTTCGGCGATTCGCGCCGCCTGCCCGGCCTCGTACCGGGTAACCACGTGCCCCTCGCCATCCCCGCCATTGCGGGGGCCGTAGCCGCCCAGCAGGTTGCCAACGCCGCCATTCAGCGCGCTCAGGCCGGTGGCGATTGCGCCAAGGGTAACGCCCAGGTTGCCCTTGGCATTGCTTGCATACTCCATAATGATACCTCCATAAGATTATTCCGGTTGTCCCGGTATCTTTATTATGCGACAAAACAAATACCCGGGTGTTGCACCCGGGTATCGTTTGTGTATCACTTGTGTATCATTTTTAGTTTTTCCGCCACGTCCCGCGCCCTTTGCATGATATGCGGCAGTCTCCGGCTTACTGTCACCCGCGTCCGACTAATGCCGGTCGCAGCATACGCCTGGGTATACCGATCCAGGATACAGTCTCGGATTATCCCCTCATCTACCGCATCAAAGCCACCTTGCTCTATGATCGTCTCCCACTCGGACCGGAGCAGCGCGGCCAGGTCATCAGGTAGCCTATAACGGCTCTCTCCCATATTTGCCCCTTTCCGGGCGCGGAACGTGGCTCAGTGCTTAGTCAAATTTGCCGGCGCGGTCCAGGATCACCAGCATCCGCAGCATATCCACGCTCAGGTCCAGTCCCTTGCCGGTGCCCTGCAGGATATCCTTGTTGAGCAACTTGCCCACGGTGGGCTTTGCCCAGGTGGGCATATCATCCAGGGTGTCGTATCTTTTTTCGGCCAGCATCTTTTTAAAAGCCCTCCAATCTTCCGCGCCCTTTCCCACAAACGGGGCAGGGCAAATCTTGCCCGTCACGTCGTAGTGGCGGACTACCCGCTCCACGGGGACATTATACTTGTCCATCAGCTCCTTGACCAGCTCCAGGGCGTTGCGGACCGTGGCGTCAGTAAAGTAATAATCGCCCTGCGCGTCCTTATGGCTGCACAGCTCTACGCCGATGGAGTTTGCGTTTCGGCACTCCGGGTGGACGTAGATGTCCGCCCCACAGTGCCAGGCTACATATTTTTCCGGCACCGATGCCACCGCTTCTTCATCATCCACAAACCAGTGGGCCGACGCCTGCTGGGGGACCCGGCTAAAGTATCGGCCATTTCCGGCGGCAGTGTCGCCGTCACCCGCCGTGTAGTGGACCACGATGTACCGCACCGGGCCAGCCCGAAGGCCGCCGTAGCTCTTGCGGTTGCACAGGATGATGTCCTTAGTCACCGGTCTGCACCTCCGGCAGACCGGCCACGCTGGTCAGCAGCGACAGCACACCGGCCAGCAGCGACGCAGAGCCAACCATGATCCAGTTTACATCTCCCATTGCCGCGCTGGTGCCGATGGTTGCCACCGCCGTCTGAGCCACGGTCTTGATTGCGCGGACGCCTGCCGCTTTAATCCAAGTCTTCCAATCTTTCATTTTTTTATTTTACCTCCTTATGCCTGTTCCAGATCATCAATTCTGTGGTTTGCCACCTTGATCTGCTCGTGAATGACCTCGACCTCCGTGTCCAGGGTGTGGAGCCGGATGTCAAAGTTGTTGTGTGCCTGGACTTTTTTCTCAAGCTGCTCGATCCTGTATGTGGTTAGTTTGCTGCTTACCACGACACCGCTCAAGCTGCCCAGCATGGTACCGGCCAGGCTCAGTACCGCCACAATGATTGCGTCGCTCACGTTACCACCTCCCAGGCTGCTGCATATACCTCCGGCGTCCATACGTTGCCATCCACTAAGCTCTTGTATATCACGCCGTTGCGCCATCCTAGCTCGCCTTTTGCAAATGCCAGGGCGGCTGTGATGGTGTCCGGTATTTTGCGCACGCCGTCCACATAATCCAGGTCGGCCCACAGTGTCGGCGCGTGGTCAGGGTCCTGATCCTCCCGGTCCCAGAGCGTCACGCTGGCCTTTTTAATCTGTCCACCCCAGTTTACCCTTGTACCGGCCTGGACTGCCTCACCGCTGCCGGTCAGCCGCCGGAACATATGCGGGGCCGTGGACGCGGTTTTATCGTCCAATGACTCCGCCGCCTTCTCCATGGCTTTTCTGAGCCGGATTGCCTCCTCTTTTGTCATGCCGTACCTCCTGTCAGGATTTCCAGGGCCTCATCTGCGGTCAGCTCTGTCGGCTCGTTGGCCTCAGTGTATACACGCCCGGAGTCTGCCGGATCAATAGCCTCGTCGTAGGCCACACCGTCCCGCATGATCTTGCGGCCCAGGTCCGAGTAGGTCCGGACCAGCTGGACACCGTCCGCCCGTGTCTCGTAGTTGTCTGTCACAATCATGGTATCAGCCTCCTGTAATGTCCGGATAGGCCTCGATGGCCCTGATTTGTGCGGCGTAGGTGCTCCAGTTGGTCGCCGCCTTGTAGCTAGCCACCAGCGAGGACGGCACGTAGATGTAGCCGGTGCCCGCCGATATGCCGCTGCTACTAAAGGCACTCTTGTTAGACAGCGTCACAAGCGTTGCGCTCCGCAAAATAACCGCCGTCAGTTTACCGTCCATCATAAAGACACTATCAGAGATGGATGTGACTGCCGGTAGGTCGATCTTTTGCAGCGCGGTACAGTTGTACAGGCCTTGCGACGGCAGCGACGTGACCTTGGGGATGGTCACGCTCGTCAGGGCCGGGCAGGAGCTAAAAGCGCTCGACTCAAGTGTCGTAGCCTCTGGCAGATTGACCGTGGCCAGCTTGGAGCACTGCATAAAGGCCCATTTGCCGACAGTCTTTGCTGCTGGCAGGTTGATAGACACTACACTGGTACATGAGCTAAAGGCACGGTCTCGGACGGCTGCCACCTGGCTGGTGACGCTGGTGATTGTGTTGGCAATCAGCGCGTCCAGGTCTGCGTCGCTGCCTCCCCCTCCCCCTCCGGTCTCTGCCGTTCCGGTCACGCCGAAGATACTGACGCCCTTGACGATGTTGGAAGCTTTCAGATTGGCATCGCCCTTGATGGTCTGGGTACCGGTCAGGTACCGGCCCGATGCCAGGGTCTGGTCCGACGTGCCCGGCGTCCAGGTCTTGGCTGCCTGGACCGTCATCTGCTTGGTGGCCGTCTTGGTGCCAGCCGCCACATAGCCTGCCGCCTGGCTGGCCGTGGCCGTGATCTTTCCGCCGGAGTCCACCGTGATAGACGGCGCAGCCTGGGTGGCTGTGGCCACAGATTTGGATACCTGGGCCGGATAATAGCCTGCCGGAACCGTCACCGTTGCACCGCTGGCCGTCAGGTCTGTGCCATTCTTACTGGGGATGGTGCCGGTGACGGCCTGCCCGGACTGGTCGATCAGCTGGTATCCGGCAAGCAGCTTGCCCGCGTCACCAGGATTTTGCAACGTTGGCAAATCTACCCCGCCTGCTGCCTTGTTGGCTAGGATGGACCCCAGTTGGGTCAGTAGGGTGGTGTTGCCGCTGAGACTCATGCGCCCACCTCCCATGCCTGCGGGTAGTCCGTGGGACTGTGGGCCGTGTCCTGCTTGCAGCGGCACATCTTGCCGTTGTGGATGGCCCACTCTCCGGCCTTGTAGATATCATGTGCGCCTTTGGGCTGGACAAAGTACCGGGCCGTCTCCCGGCTGGTGCCGTGCATGGGGCGATTAAAAGTGTACCATGCCGCAGTGCCGGGCTTGATATCCGGGTGCACGGCGTTGTCGTATGCCTGGTAGCACTCCCAGACCTGTTCCTCCGCCGTGTAGACCTCTCCCACCGTGTGGACACCTGCTGTCCACTCCGGCATCAGCGCCGCGCAGACGATACGGGTAGCCGCATCCTCGGGCACAGAGGCCCGCAGGAGGATTTTAGCCGCCGCCTCCATGGCGTCAGAGGCGGAGTAGGGGACAGGCTCAACGGGGATTGCTTCAATTGCCGCCACTTCGGCGGCGGTCATGTCGCGGATGGTGCCGTTTTCGTAGATTTTCATGCTCTCACCCCCATCACGTGTACCTTGGTCCCAGCAATGCCTACATTTTTAGTCCCATCGTTTGCCATTAGCTCAATCGATGTGATAGCATTTGCGGACCATATATTATTGTATTTATATCCCATTTTCTCCAGTTCACTGTGCCAGTTGTAGTTGTTACCAGAGCACGCTTGCCAGCACAGCACTCCACTATCGGGGATAAGCTCGGCATAAAATGAGTAGTATCTTGGATTATTGCTTGCCGTTTGTGGTGTTGCGTTGCCTGCGACTGTAAATCCGTTGATTTTTGTTTTGATGAATGTAAAAGGATCGGCTGCATTAAGCTGTATTACACAATCAATCATAACGCGCTTTAGTGCAAAAGCGCGCCCATCCGCATCTTGGTTGATTGTGATAACGTTTACTGCATCATCTAGCGTGATTGCTTTGATAAGCTCCCACGTCTCGCCGCCCCCACTCGGCATATCCACCGGCATCCATGCCGTGGGCTTGCCGTTGCTGTCCACGGCGGTGATCTTGGCGATCTGCCCCACGGTAGCCCCGGTGATGCCCAGTGCAAGGTCCGCCCCGCCGCTCCCGCCTGCGTCCGGCAGGTTGTTGGCCTGCTGGATTAGGGCGTTGATCTGGGTAGTCTGGGCGGCTACAGTGTCGTTCGCACCCTCCAGAGCCGTCACCATTTCACCGGATTTCAGCGTGGCCGTAGTCCCGCTCAGCTCCCGGACTTGATTTGCTGTTGCCTGGTAATCAGCACCAGGCATAATCACTTGATCTGTCAATGCCATTTATGCGCCCTCCTCTGCTACGTTGGTAAGGGATACCCACGTGATACCGCCGCTGCCGTTGCTGGTAGCAAACTGGCCAGTAGTGCCGGGGTTACCCGCCAGCAATTCAGCGGCGATTTCCGCTTTGTCCGCCGCCGTCCAGTAGTCGGTACCTTTTACCGGCGTGTGGCCGTCTGGACCTGCGGGGCCGGTTGGGCCGCGCAAGGTGTCTATGGCAATCAAATTGGCCCATGTCCTCCCGCCATCGGTGCTGTACTGGATGTAGTCACCCTCTACGCGCATATCGACGCTGCCAGCACTGCCGGATCCCGTTTTTGCGGCCTCGTTGATTGCCGCGACTAAGTTGCTCTTTGCCAGGGTGGTCAGGTTGGAGAGGTCACCGATTTGGGCAATAATCTGCTGCCATACAGCAAGCGTCGGATCGGTAGATGTATCACCCGTCGGATCGGCTGCCGGTTGGACCTTGCCGAGAGTCACCCAGACTGTCGGCAGCACCACCCCGTCGGCATTGCTCCCGTATATGCCGACTCTTGCATACCGCCCGGCTACTGCAAGCACCTCTTGCGCCACCTTTACACGACTTCCGTCCCACTGCGTCTCTAAAACATCCACTGTGGTGCGCCCATTTGTAAACACGGCCGTTTTTTGCAGCCCGCTCCAGCCATCTGTAAACGCAATCTCAAGCTCTACAATTTTACTCATCCCCGCCGTCAGCAACTCTGGCGGAGACAGCATCGACGCACATCCGCGCCCGCACTGGATTTTAATCATCGTTTGTCGCCTCCGCAAAGATCACAAACGGCTCCAGGCACTTGATGTCCCCGGCCGACAGTCTGACATCCGTGTCCAGCGTCAGCTCCACCCGGCGCACATCCAGGTCGATCTCCAGTCCGTTAAGCTCCGCTTGGTCCCGCCCCTGCATCAGCTGCTCCCCGTAAAACGACAGCAGCGGATTGAGCTTTGTCACCAGCATAGCCAGCTCGTAGGCCTTCCGGAGCGGCAGGTTCTGCTCGATCAGCTTTTGTAGCGGCTGCGATGCCACCGCGATATCATACATTCTCATTTTTGCCTCCTAGTTTACTGCGGTCCCGTTGACGGTCAGCTTGCCCGCCGAGTTGCAGGCCAGCGTGCAGCTCTTGTATGCGCTGTAGTACAGCACGACGGAGCTGCCACGCACCGTCACCGGGTATGTGGATGTCCCGACTTCAAAGCCTGTCGCCGACGGCGTCAGGCTTTTGCTGTTGAGTGTCAGCTTGTAGGTGCCGCTCGTCAGTACGTTGGTGGTCGCCGCCGGCACGTCTCCCCACTTTACGGCGTAGTTTGTGGCGCTGCTTTTGAGCAGCACCTGGTTTGCCGTGCCGCCGGCTGGCAGAGTGCCGGCGACTGTGCCCCACTTTGCGGCGTAGTTGGTCGCGCCGCTTTTGAGCAGCACTTGTCCGTCCGTGCCGCCGCTCGGCAAGCCGCCCGTCAGGCTGCCCCATTTTACGGAGTAGTCGGTCGCGCCATTTTTAAGCAGCACTTGTCCGTCCGTGCCGCCGGTTGGCAGGGTGCCGGTGACCGTGCCCCACTTAGCGGCATAGTTGGTCGCGCCGTTTTTGAGCAGCACTTGTCCGTCCGTGCCTCCGGTCGGCAAGCTGCCCGTCAGATTGCCCCATTTTACAGAGTAGTCCGCCGTCCCGCTTTTTACCAGGACTTGCCCGTCCGTGCCGCCGTCCGGCAGTAGGCCCTTGACTGTGCCCCACTTTACGGCGTAGTTGGTCGCGCCGCTTTTAATCAGCACTTGTCCATCCGTGCCGCCGCTTGGCAAGCCTCCAGGTAGGCTACCCCACTTTACAACGTAGTTCTCTGATCCATCCTTCAGCAGTACCTGTCCGTCCGTTCCTCCCTCTGGGAGTTCTTTTTTTATATCCGCTCCCGGCGTCCCAATGCCAAACATTACGACTTTGCTGCCAGACAGGGCCAGCACCGCGACGCGCTGGCCCTCCGCAAAGCTCACCGCCGTGTTGCACTTGTAGTGCTTTTGCGTCGCCTCGTCAGCTCCCTCCAGTATCAGCGATACGCCGTCTGCCTCCACAGAGGCCACGGTTGCCAGCTGCACCAGCGGCTCTTCCTGCGCCGCGTCTTCCGGCGCCTCGGTATAGATGGTATCAATCCCCTCCATCAGGCTATCACCGTCCTTTTTGCTGTGTGTGTCATCAATGCCCCGGCCTCCAGCGTCATTGACCAGCCGGTCTCCACGTATATGCCGCCGATGTCCTCATGCGTCATGGCCAGGATGTCGCCGGTCCCGTGCCCCGGCTCTGCCAGGGTGTAAAATGTGACGGCCCGGGCCGACATGAGCGACTCGTTGCGGAGCTTGTTTGCGTAGGCTTGCAGCTCTGCCTGGGACGCGATGTTATCCACCCGCACCACAGAGGTGATCCGCATCCCCCGTCTAAAGATAGATTTGCTCGACGCCGGGTTGCTGTTGACTGCCGTGGCCATCATCTCTCCGCTTTTGTCTGGGTTGTTGCAAATCACAACAAATACATTTGGGGCGTTAAAAAGGTCTGTTTCATCCGCCCAGTCCGGCGACGGGTGCTCCGCCGGACTGAAAATCTCCGTCGTGCCGTACCGCCACGCGATGGCGGATGCCCGCGGCTCCTGGTATGGCTTTAGTCGGCACACGCCCTCCAGGTCAAAGTGGACGCTCTCATAGTTGATCTCATCTAGCAGCTGGTTGATGATCGTCAGATATGGCGTCCCGATATCCCAGTCTTCCCGGTCGGTGTCCAGCGTCTCCGAGGACGGCGTGGCAAGTACCAGCGTGATCCCGCAGGCCGTCAGCATTTTTCGGATTTCTGTCAGATACGATGATCCGGCGGCCAGGTGGATGATCGTCTCCGTCTTTTGCGCGTAGAGTCTCCAGCACCGATCATAGGCCTCAATTTCCACGCGCCGCTCCGTCTCGGAGCCTCGGGTGTTGACTGTGGCGGCCTGGTAAGTCCCGAGTGGATACTCCACGCCGTCGATGATGATCCATGGCCGCAGTTCGTCGGATTCTAGCTTCGCGGCGGGGTTGGGCAAAAAGGTCCCCTTGAGACTCCCATGGAGCGTCGCCGACCGGTCATTCACAATTTGCGGCCCATCATCGGCCGCAAATTGCAGTTGTGTGACGGGTGCGCCGTTGCGCACCACGTCCACGCGATAAGCCACATCACGAGTCAAGGTTGATCGCCTCCTCCCGGTTGGTATGCTGGATCGTAAAGGCGTACCGCAGCATAGCCGCATCCGCATTGCACTCCAGGGACGACAAAGTCCCGATTGCCACACTGCCGTACCGATCCTTGACGCATACCAGCTTTCCCACAAGCAGCTCCAGCGCCCGGGCCTTGTCCGCCTGCTTGTGCGGCCACGCGACGGACACCGTCATGGTCAGGTCCCGGGCCTCGGAGCGCTCCTCCACCGGATAGGCCAGTCCGGCCAGATGGATCACGGCGATACCGGATACCCGGTTGCAGTTATTGGCCCGCATCTGCGTCTCAGATAGCCGCATCTCCAGCCAGTCGCCACCGCTCTCCAGGTCGCAGACCACATTTGTGTCCGGCCGGACCGTCACAGTCCGACTGTCCGACAGGCCATAGTCATAGCTGTCTGCATAGCAGCCGCGTACCTGGTAGGTCACAGTCCCGATGCTGGTCCTGTCTGTGTAGGTCGGGTCTGTCGTCTTGGCAATTACAACGCCGTCCCGCTCCACGATGTAAAAATCATAACTGCCGTTGGTGGCCCAGCGGATCAGTGCCTCGCTCCCCACCGTCACAAAGAGGTCGATCGCCTCCCCTTCGGCGTGGGTCACCGGCAGGGTCGCGCCGCCCCACTCGGACCACAAGCCGTATTGATTTTGTACGCGGACGCGCACAGTATAGGTCCCATCAGCCAGGTAACGCGACGACCGCCACTCCTTTGCCGTCCCAAAGACGGTCCCTGTTGCGTATCCGTCCGACAGCGTCAACTGATAGGCCTCCTGCTCTGTTGATTGCCACGTGATACTCGGACGGCCCCCGGTCGATTTTACTGTGATAGCCGGGACGGACGGCGAGTTGATGGCGATAAATTCGGCCCGCTCGCTCCAATCGGACGGCGTCGAGTCGGTGTTGTACGTCCGGACGCGCCAGTATTTTGTTCCGCTGCCGAAGGTGTCCGCCGGTACATCGTAGTACAAGTCTGCGCCGCTCACTGTGGCCAGAGTATACCAAGTCGTCCCGTCGTCCGACTTTTGCAAGTCTGCTTTGCTCTGCTGGGTGCCGGTCTCGATGATATGCTCCCACTCAAAGCGATTGATTACAGTCGCGTCGATCACGATGCCCACCGGGCTGACTGTCCGAGCGGTCGGCTTTGCCTCCGTGGTTGTCAATGTGACCCACTCAGAGGTCGCTGTCAGTCCGCCCGCCGTCGTTGCCGTCACTCTCCAGTCTATCGACTCCGCCGCGAAGGTGTCTGCCGGGACTGTATAACTGGTTTTGCTGCCAGACACCGTGATACTATGTACCGTCGTATCTCCGGTGGCCCGCCATTGCAAAGTCGCGCTTGCTGGCGTGATGCTGGCCGGTGAGTACCAGTCCTGCTGCTGCACATCCCATGTAAAGAGCGCCGCCACATGCTTTGGCGTATATGCTCCGCTGCCCGGGGACATATATGTTACCTTTGGGTTTTCCACTGCAAATTCTGGCCACTTGGACGTTGATGTAGCCCCCTGATCCGTTGTCGCCCGGACCGCCCACTCAATTGTCCCGACCGGGAATGTCCCCGCCGCCACGGTTACATGCTTTTGTCCCGCGCCGGCCGTGATTGTATGCGTGGTACTCGTGCCTTTTGTACGCCAAAGCACAGCAAACCCCGATATTTGCGGATCACCGTAGTTTTCTCCCGCTCCCCAAGCCCAAGTCCAACCCAGCGTCTGGTCTTTTTCTGACGCTCTTGTCCCCTCCTCGGTCGGATAGATGTACGGAGTCGCCGTCTCATCCTCATAAGCGATCTCAATATATGGCTTGTATGTGCCTTTTGCCGTTTGCGCCACGATGCCATAGTCAGCTGTCACATAAGCTCCAAAATTAAAAAGCTTTCTTAGGGTTTCGGCGTTTTCTTTTTTTGTGCCGTTTTTGTACCCCGCCGCCTCGGACGCTCCTGCAAAAATTGCCCAGCTGGTGGTCCTGTCTGCGGCTGGTTTGGATGCATACGTCACCGTTGCAAGGTCCACTGCGCTTTTTAGCGGATTGATATGCAGCCCGCTTGTCCCGCTGCTCTTTTTGTTTTGGCTGTATATGTACCATGTGATTGCCGTTATCTTGTGGTATCTGATTTTTGCAAGTTGGGTCTCTGTCGGCGCAAATGTCACGACCATCTCATCCTGCCTATCGTATCCATCCAGCAGGTCCGAGCTATGGTAGTTTGCGTTTGGTTTATCATATCGGAGTACCGCCGAGTCGCTGGCATAAATTTTCAGCGCGCCCATTACCGCACCCCCATCCTGGATGTGATCCGCTCATTCTCAAAAATCCGGACCAGATCGTTTAGCTGCTTGATGTTTTTCGCGTCGATCACCACGCGCTCAATGTTGATCGTACTCCCGCCGCCAGTGTATCTTGTCTCACTGGCCGTTTGGATGCGCGATCCGGACGGCAGATAAATCCGCTCCGGTCCATTTTCGGCTACCGTCGTAAACCCGCCGATCCAGTTGTCGGTACCCGGTGCGTTGTAGCCGTTGGCCCGCTTCCATGCGATAAAGGTCTCCGTCGCTCCCGCCTTTTCCCACTGATCTCGCAGATACTCGTCATAGTTAGAGTACCACTTGCCATTTGCATAGTACTGGCCGTAGCCGCTGGCTTCTGTCGCGGCGTTGATGTCTTCCTGCTGCCATTTCTCCTTGATTGTCTGGTAATTATTGCCATTCCCGTAAGAGTAGTCAAAACCCATTGACTTGCCGAGCTTTGCCCATGCGGCGTTGTACTTATCAACGTCAAGGCCGCCCAGCGTCAGGATATCCCAGCTTGCGCTCAAAAAATTCATGGCGTCGGCGATTGCCGCCGTGATTTCGGCCAGCGGCCGCAATGCCTTGGTCAGTCTCGGCACCGTATTTTGTGACAGCTCGTCCGCCGGTACGATGATATCAATCGCCGTATCCAGCAGCATGCCAAATGCGTCCACAATGCCCGATCTCTTTACCGCATCGCCCAGTCCCTTGATGCCATCACCCGCCGTGTCATAAAAGTGCTCCAGGTACGGCGCAAATTCCGCGCTCAGCTGCTTGGTTACGCCCTCCTGCGTTTTTTGCATCTTTTGCATGCTGTTGTCCACATCAGTCAGCGCCTCCAGCATGTCCGAGTCCAGCACGTAGCCCACCTCGTGGGCTTCTGCCGCATACGCTGCAAGTCCCTCGCTGCCGATCTCGATCAGCGGGTTTAGCTGCTGGGCTGTCTCCGACAGCAGGTCCATGGCGATTGCATCCCGCTCCGTGGCGTTGTCCATCTCCCGCAGAGCGTCGATTGTCTCATAAAAGACTTCCTCCGCATCTCGGAGATCGCCGTGTGTATCTGTGATCGTAACGCCCAGCTTGCTGTAAGCCGCCGCCGCGTCCTCGCTGCCGTCCCGGGCCTCCTGCATTTTGTTGGTCGTCTCTTTCAGCGCGTCTGCAATCTGATCCGTAGATACGCCGATCATCTCCGACGTATACGCAAATTCCTGGAGCGTTTCTGTTGACATTCCGGTTGTGCTTGCGAGTTTTTCCAGTTCTTTGGCCGCCTCAGCAGCCTCCTTTGTCATGTTTATCAGAGCTTTTTCGACTTTTACGATCGCGGCGACCATTGCTACAAAAGCGCCTCCGATCGCCGTTGCCTTTGCATCAATCGATCCCATGGAGTTCATCGACTTTTTCATGGAGTCTGGCAGTTGGATACCAAACTTTTCCGTCAATCCCGACACGATATCGCCCAGATTGCCAGTTCCTTCCCCGGTTTCTGCTATTTTCTTGTTGTTTTCGTCGACTTGGTTGTTTAATTTGTTCAGCTCCGCTTCCGCGTCGTTGAGGCTGGTCTGCCACTGCATGGTCCGCTTGTCAGCCTCTCCGTACTTCTGGGCCGACTGCTGCAAGGCTTCTTTCAACTTCTCAATTTTTTCTTTTTGCGTCGAGATTTGTCGCTCCAATACGTCATTTTTGGCGTTTAGTGCCTCGACGCTGTCCGCGTTTTGGGCATAAGCTGTGGATACCTTGCGCATCTCCGAGTCCAGGACGCGCATACCGTCGCCAATCTCCCGGATCGCCGCCTTATACTCTTTTTCGCCATCTAGCGTAAATTTTGTTTTGATATTGGGCATTTATGCACCCCCGCTCAGATATGCCGATAGGCTTTGCGGCTCTTCCGGCTTTTGCGCTGGCTCCAGCGCATCCAGCAGCGCTGTCAGCCGGTACGGGGTCATGGTCTTCCAAAAATCCCGCTCCGGCAGATGCCACCGGAAGAGCCACACTGCCAAAAAGCCGGGGAAATCAAAGCTTTCCCTCTTTGGTCCCCCCGGCTGTGTCAGTTTTTTTGTTTTTCTTCTTCCGTTTCTGCTGCTACAGCAGCACGGATGATGGGCATGATCTTTTCGCCCGCCGCCACCGTCTCCCTGAGTGTCAGTTCCCGGCCCAGTTCTTTCGCCGTAAAGCGCAGCGGACAACCGTCCGCGTCCTTTACCCCCTGGGTGTCCGCCGCGTCCGTCAGCATGGCGGCCAAAAATTCCAGCGTTCCTCTCAGCCCGCCGGATGTGTTAAGCGCCCGGACCAGATCCCCGTTATAGGCCTCCTGCACATCGGCCAGGACGTTCATATTGCAGGTCAGCCGGTACTTTTTCCCATCCAGCTCATAATCCACCGTTTTCAGCCTGATGTCATTCATCATGTCTCACCCAGTTTCCCTTTGATCCAGGCCACTGCGGCCTCCGCCGTCTCTACCGTCTCCGTCTCCAGCAGCAATTCAGCGGTGGAGTCGTCGGCCAAAAATTCTCCGGTTGTTGTTGGCGTGTTAAACTGGATGTTCTCGCCCTTGGTCTGGTAGGCCATAGAGGGCGGTCCAAAAAGCGCCTTCGGCACCCACACGCAGGTGTACTTTGTCACGCCGTCCACCTTGTCCGGCGCATAAAATCCCACGCCGACATAGTTCGCCACGTCCTTAGCTGTAAACTTGATATTGTCCTTGCTGCTGTCGGCCGTGCAGCCATACAGCATTGTCTGCGCCGTCTTTTTGATGTATTTTACCGCCAGCGAGATTGTGCCGCCGGTGGCAAGCTTGATATACTCTGCCAGTTTGGACTCTGCATAGAGGCGGCCCTCCGCAAATCGCAGCTCCAGGTTGGCGCTCATGGCGTCGCCGACGTCGGTCGGCGTCTCATAGGTCACGGTCCCGGACGTGTTTTTGTACTTACCCGCCCGGATGCCCCGCAAGTCAAAGCTCGGCATTATAAAAGTCCCCTTTCTCGCAGCTTCTGCGTCATAATTTTTTCTAATTCTGCGTCCACGCGCTTCTGTGCGTTCCGGACGCCCTTGGTCCAAAAGTATGTCCCTGTGATTTTACCGTATTTTTCCGCTCGGCCGTAGTTGAGGACAAAGAGCACCGTAGCCCGGCGCTCACCTTGACGATTTTTTCCCTGGGCCGTGATCGTGATATACGGATATCCTTTTTTGTCCTTTTTGATCGTCTTGCTGTACTTTACGCTGCTCGCGTAATCCGTCGTTCGGAAGCCGCTGTTTCGGACCATCCTTTGCAGCTCCTCGACGATGATATCCCCGGCCGCATACAGCAGCTCTCTTTCCATATCCTCGTCAAAAAGATTTTCGTTTTGCAGCGTTGCCAGCAGTTCGTCGGTGCCCGAGATTTTGATCTTAGCCATATTCCGCACCTACGCATTCCGCCAGCAGCGCAATCTGTGTCCGTCCCGTTTCTCGGTCATATGTTTCCATATCTACCGTTGCGATGTATCCAGCGGCCTCCAGCGCCGCTTTTGCGCGGCTCAAAATTCCAGCGTCAAAACCCTCCGCAAAAATAGACACGGCGTACAGTGCGCCAGTTTCAGCCTCGCGGCCCTCGGCGTAAATCTGTCCCGACTGGCCCAAGAGCTGGTATGTGATATAGCTCTGCTCCGCGCCCTTATATGGCGGGTGGCACACCGGCAGGCCCAGGCCCTCCAGGGCCTCGTAGATCATCACGCGCCGTCCCTCCTTTTGCAGGTCAGCTCGGTTTCCTCCATCTCCGCGCCGTAACTGCGGACGACGTCGTAGACGTCGCCGCAGTATACGACTTGCTGCTCCCCTCTGTACTCCGCGCTGTGCAAACGGAAAATTGCGTCCGTGCGCTTGCCTGCTTGTGCGGCCTGATAGTACTCCGCGCGGGTTACAGATTTTTGAGCAGCCCACACCGTGGTCTCGCGTTCCATCTGCTCCACGGTTTGGCCGTTTTTGATTGGATAGGCCATGAGCCGCAGCGTGATCTGTATGTCAAAGATCACACCGTCCGCCCCCTCCCGCATTGACCCGGTACAAGTCGGATAGGCCCATGGCGTCCCGCAGATCTGCAAAGCAGGTTTTCCACTCTTCTCCGCGTCCGCAGAAATCGTGCTGCCACCGGACGTAGGCCCGGAGCGCATCCTTTACCAGCGGATCGTCCTCCGCACCGTCCACCCCGGCCACATTGAGCCGCTGGAGGCAGGCGTCAATCTCATCGTACAACTCGTCATTGAGCGCATCCGTGGTCAGCCGCAGGGCGGTTTTTGCAACGTTGATTAAAGCCATTGTCTATCCTCCCCGGTTTTTGCTGTGTTTAGGCCTTCTTTTTGGTCATCGTCACCAGGCTGTTGACGTCCACCGCCTTTCCGTCCACCAGGGACAGCGCCACGGTTACCTCGTCGTCCGTGGTGTTGTCCGTGTAGCGGCGGAAGGTCAGGCCCAGGTTTTCGTTCCATAGGTAATCCTTAAAGTTAAAGATAAATGCAAAAACCGTGTCCGCCGTCACCGACGCCGTAAAGGACGGCAGGTAGTCGCCCACCAGCAGTACCTCGCGGCCGAAGAGGGAGTATACCGGCTTGCCGTTAATCCCGTAGTTTACCCGGGCGACCGGCTGCTTGTTGTCGTCCACCATGCCGACAATCTGCTCAAAAAAGGTCTTTTTTGTCATACACCAAATTGCGTCCGCGTCATATGCCTGCGGGAGTGCGGCCTCCGCCTTTACCAGGTCCGTATAGGCCAGCGCGGTAGTTGCTGCCGCGATGTCGATATTCTGGCCGGTCACTACCGTCTCCTTCAGCACGCCCTTGGGCTGGCCGCTGCCGCTGCCGTCGATGATTGCCTTTTCCTCCGCCTTCACCATGGCTTCGGCCACGTTTGCCACAAACTGGGACTCAAACATCGGGTAGGTCACCAGCGACACCTCCAGCGACATGGAGATCGCGCAGCGCAGCTTGTGGTACGCAAAGGTGATGGATCCCAGTGCCTTTTTCTGCTTGTCGGACCCCTCGCCCTCTGCAACCCAGGTCGCCGTCGGCTTTGCGGAGCTGGTCGGCACCGTGACGCCGCCCTTGTAGGAGGTGTGGGTCACACGCGGCAGGATCATGCCGACAGACTCCATCTTTTCATAGATTTTTTGGAGTGTTGTCGTTGGGATCGCCGCGCCGACATCGGACGTCTTGGTGTTGGCGTCCGCGTTGGTCAGCTCACCAGGGATTTTTCTGCCTGTTAGGACGTAGGCCATAAACGCCTTCTTGTACTCGTCGGTGTCGTACCGGTCCAGGATATCCGGCTTCTTTGCGCCGGTTAGGTCCGCCGTCTCTGCCACGCCCGTCATGGCCTGGAGTCCCGGCACCTTGGCACCCGTCAGGGCGTTCAGGTTGGCCTGGAGCTTGGCTTCCTCGTCATACTTTGCGTCCAGCGCCTTGATCTCCTCCATCTTGGCGTTGGCGTCCTCCATCTTGCCCGCGTCGATCAACTGCTGTGCATCCGTCAGCAGCTGATTGCGCTGGCTCGTGTAAATTTCTTTCGTCATCTTGTAAGCCTCCTTAATCTCAAAAAATCCAATTCTGCGCGGAGCTTTGCTGCCTCGCGCTCTGCAAAGCAGGGATTTTTCTCCCCGCACTCACACATGTTTTTGATCCGCTCAATCGCCTCCGCGCCGAGCATCCCGGCGCAGTAGTCCGCCGTCATGGCAAGCTGGCCGTCGTCCATATCCATCACACGATCCACAAGTCCCAGCTCCACCGCCTTGTCTGCCGTGATCCAGGTCTCCGCGTCCATCATGTCCGTGATCTCTTTTTCCGGCCGGCCGGTTTTGGTCCGATAGGCCGACGCGATTGTGCTGTTTGCAAGCCGCAGCACCGATGCCGTATGCTCCATGGCCCGATAGTCGCCGTCCGCATAGGACTGGACGTTATGGATCATCATCATGCCGGTTGGCGTCATTTCGGACTCGCCCGCCATTGCAATCACCGATGCCGCCGAGGCGGCCAGGCCGACGATCCGGATATGTACTCCCCCGGAGTAATTTTTCAGCGTCGTATAAATTTCGCTCGCCGCAAAGATGTCGCCGCCGCCGGAGTTGATCTCAACCTCCGCCCGCTCCCCATTTCCTTTTGCAATCGCGTCGGCCACGGACTGCGGGCTTGTCGCCTCCATCCCAACGTACCTGTAAAAGCGGTGGACGTTGCTGGATACAATTGGCCCCCTGATACTCACTTTCATGCTTCACTTTCTCCCCCTTCTTGTACCGGCCGGGTGTCCAGCCGTCTGATTGGCTCGTCGCCTCCCGGTACCGGTGCCAGATTAAAGGCCCGGCGCCACTCGTTGGGTGTCAGCGCCCCACGGTCCACCATCTGCAAAAGATTAAGCTTGGTCGATGTGGATGCAAAGTCCCAGGCCGATGCCTCAAATACGATCCTGTTTCCGCATCCTCGTTCCCGGCGGCTGAAAAGCTTCCGTGTGTACTCTCCGCTCAGCTGCTTTAGTACCGGCTCGATCTCCGCGTCAAAATATGCATTCTGCTCGTCCTCGCTTGCGCACGATGTGACGATTTTGCTATTTGTGTTAAACAGTGCATAAATCCTGGCTGTGGTGTTTTCCATTTGCTGTGCGTTCGGCACGTAATCCTTCGGGTCGATCTGCTTTGCGTCGGCCTTGGCATCCACTGCCGCAACGCCGGTCCCGTTGGAAACGTCCAAAAAGCTTTTTGCAAAGTCTTGTGCCCGCTGCTGGATGTCCTCCGGCCGCATTGAGGCCGAGAACATCAGCAGCCACCGTATCACGGCGCTGTTTTTGATCGCCTTGACAATTCCCTGGTCCGTCGTCGTCACAATCTCCATCAGCGGCACAATGGCCGGGGCCAACTGGTCGCCGAAGATGTCGTTTTCGTAAAAATCTCCGCGCAGGTGGATTACATCGTCGTATACGAATGTGAAAACATTGCCGTTCTGCATGTAAAATTTCAGGTACAGATTTCCGGTCGCGTCATATACCGCGTCCGCCTGCATGGCCGCCACCGGGAATATTGCGGTCGGATAACCGTTTTCATCCCGCAAAATTACCGCGAAGGCGTTGTTATTCAGGATCAGCTGGGCGGCCAGTTTTTCTTGGAGCATCTGCCCCGTCATGTAGGCGTTCGGCTCCTCCAGCAAAAAGCGGATATACGGCTCCGGATTTACATCCAGTTTCCTGGTCTGCCGGATCACGGTCTCCCGGATGTGCTTTGCTGTCAGTTTGCCAATTGCCTTAATTTTCGGCCGGATGCAGGCCCGGACGATATCTGATTGATACATCTTGCCGTTGTAGCTGTAAAAGCCATTCCCGCGCTCCTGTACCAGCTGGACTGTGGACACCCGCTTTCCCGCGCCGCCCGTAAGCAAATTTTTAAAAAGTCCCATGTGTTTACTCCTAGATCATGCTCTCATACTCTGCCTGCCGCTGATCGTATACCGCGTAGGCGTCCAGCAGTGCCGCCGTGCCGTCAATGCGGCGCGTGGACTTGCTCGTTTTGTGCGGCTGGATGTTCCCATTTTTGTCCTCATCGTAAGCCGTATTGGCGAGGCACCATTTGTCGATTGGGTTGTTGTTGTAGATAATCCGCTTGGACTCCAGGTCGTTGCCGCATCGTTTCATCGGCTCTGACAGCGTCCGGACGCCCTGGTGGATTGGGATCATGGCCTCCTTGCCAAAGTAGTCCGCCATACTGTCTGTCCAGTAGGTCGCGGACCATGCGTCATATCCCACAAAGGGGATAAAAATATCCAGTGACTCCTGCACCTCCACAAACCAGGCCTTTACATCCTCGTACCGGATTTTGTTGCCCTCCGATAGTCTGAGCAGACCTCTGTCGTGCCACTTGTCGTATGGGATTTTGTCCTCCGTCACTCTCTTGTCCAAAAGCTCTTGTGGCAACCAGTACATTTGCAGCACAAAGATAATTTCCGGTTCCTCCGGCACCTGGAAAACCACCTTCGCTGCCGTCAGGTCGGTGGTTTTTGACAGGTCCGCGCCGCCGATCCCGTAGCGAGGATAGGAGAGTACCCGCTCCTGCGTGGTCCAATCTGCCATATGATGCACCCACGTCAGTGTCCGGCTGTCCTTGTCCAGGCGGAAGGTGTCGCGGTTGTCCAGCTGCTCAAAATTAAGCCAGGCCTCTGACGACGTCTCTCGGATGTTAAAGTCCTTGCATACCAGATTTCGCACAAGCGCCGGATTTTTCTGTGCTCGTTCTACCCGCTCCTTCAGGGCCTGATAGCTTTTGATCGTCCCAAGGCCTGGGTTTGCTTTTTTCCAGCAGGCCGGGTCCGTCCATTCACTCCGCTTATCCAATTCATAGATAAAAGCAATTCTGCGCGGGTCCTTGTACCCGTCCGGGTCCTCATATCCGTTGATGATCCGCTCTGCCTCTTCGTATTTTGCGTCGTATATGTCTTCACGGATTGTGCCCGCTGTCGACGTGATAAAAATCAGCGGCTGCTCTCTGGCGGTCACGCCGTCGGCGATGATATCATACAGAGCCTGTCCGCTTTTCCACTGGTGGATTTCGTCCATCAAAGCCCCATGGATATTTAATCCGTCCAAGGTATCGCTGTCCGAGGCCAGCGGTTTAAAAACGCCGTCGTTAAAGTCGCTGTCCAGCTCGGCCACCAGGCTCCGCATCCGCTTGCAAAGTGCCGGCGACTTTTTCACCATGCGCTTTGCCTCCTGCCAGATAATCTTGGCCTGATCTCGCTTTGTGGCGACTGCATAGACCTCCGGCCCCGGCTCCCCGTCCGCAGTTTGCAGATACAGGCCGACGCCAGAGCCGAGCAGCGATTTTCCGTTTTTCTTCCCCACAATCAGCAGCACCTCGCGGTACTGCCGGTTTCCTTCGATATCCACAAAGCCAAAGGCCGTCGCAAGCAGTGCCTTTTCCCAAAGTTCCAGCTTTACCAGCTTTCCGCCTGCCTTGCCCTTGGAGTGGTGGCAGTAGTTTTCAAAAAATTCCAGGATGTGATTTGCCCGGCGCGGCGAGTAGTAAAATTCCGACTCGTTGTTTTTCAGCTGATCCACGATGTGCCTGTAGGTCTTCTGCACTTTCAGGCTCACAATCTCCGCCCCTGTCTGGATCGCACTCCAGTACTCCAGGATCGGGTTATAGGTCAGCGGGTAGCGCATCAGTTTCACGCTTCATCCCGTCCAGTTACAAATCCGCCAAATCCATCATCCGTCTGCTTCTGCTCAGTCTCTTGCTTCGGCAGCATGCATGTCAGCTGCTTGATGATTTTTTGATAGTTTGCGTTGGTGGTGTTGTAGGCCTGTCCGATGGGCCGCGCCCGGTCATACGGTTCCAAGCGCTCTGACTGCTGGAATTTTTCGGTCCATCCGTTTTCCTGGAGGTCCGCTGCCATATCCTCGCACTCCACGCGCATAAAAGCCGCCTGGTCAATCAGCCCCGCGACAGTACCGGCGGCTTCTTTCGGCAGCGTCCGGTAGATTTTTTTAAGCCTGGATTTTTCCGCTCTGATCCGCTGTTCTTTCGTTTTTTTCGTCTTTTCAGCCACTAAAACCGCCTCCTTTTCCCGTGTTTTTAGCTGTCCCTCGCGTGCGCGTATTATTTGAGCCTCCCCGATTAAGCCAGGGGGGTCATATACGCGACCCGCGTATTAT
>ERZ1034882.410-NODE-410-length-21783-cov-9.869201_pt1 | contig 21783 bp, 32 predicted proteins | sample MGYA00520606_ERZ1034882 | MGnify/ENA primary metagenome ERZ1034882 (study PRJEB33766, sample SAMN09781726) | gut metagenome | biome: gut microbiome | host: Homo sapiens | place: Madagascar | study: EMG produced TPA metagenomics assembly of the PRJNA485056 data set...
CCAAGCCTTCCGGCGACTGTGTTGGCTCCTAGTTGTTACAATTATATGTTCCGCGGGTGCAGAAAACTCAAACTCTCGGCCACTGCAACAGGTTCTTATACCATTGCATACCGTATCCCATCCGCTGGCGAAGGGACGCCTGACAAGGATTCTCTCTCCGGTATGTTCCTTCTGACTGGCGGTACATTTAAAGGCACGCCAGTCATCAACACCACATACTATTTGGACAACTCTAATTCCATTGTATAAAACCAACCTTTTGAGGCCGGGGACAAGCCTCCCCGGCCTCCCCATCACGGAGGTGATTCAGTGATTTATAATTTGCCGAGATCAAAGAAAAAACTCCATATTTACGGCATCGATTGGGGAGCGGGAATGGGGGAACAAGCTCAAGCGCATCGGCGACGCCATGCGACGCTCGCTCACCGAGGCAATGGGAGAGGAGGACGCGACGTGACGGCGGAAACGGTGATCGTATTGAACTGGATCGACCTTATCTGCACCCTGCTGGCGCTGCGGCGCGGCTGCGTGGAGCTGAATCCGCTGATGCAGAGCGTGACGGTGATGCTGTGGTACAAGGCTGCGGCTATTCCCGCACTGGTGCTGTGGCTCAAGCACTGTGGGACGAGGGAAGCACGGCGGGGTTTAGCGCTGTGTGCAATCGTGTACGGTGCGGTGTGCGTGTGGCACGCGGTCGGACTGTTGTTTTAACTGCACGATAGCAAGTCGGAAAAACAGAAAGGAGATACAATGAACGCTTTACACATCAAAAACACGGTGTTGGCGGTGCTGGCTGCGACCGGCTCCGCCATCGCCCAGGCACTTGGAGGTTGGGACGTGGCGCTCAAAGTCTTGATCTGCTTTATGGCGTTGGATTACGCCACGGGTTGGCTGGTGGCAGCCATCTGGCACAAGTCCAGTAAAAGCAAAACCGGGGCGCTGGAGTCCAATGCCAGCTATAAGGGCCTGGTTCGCAAGGGCGTTATGTTGTGTCTCGTGTGGATGGCGGCACTGCTGGACCAGGCCACCGGGAGCGACTTTGCCCGTGACGCAATTTGTATGTTTTTCATCGCAAACGAGGGCCTGTCGATTTTGGAGAATACGGCAGTGATGGGGGTCCCCTACCCCACCTTTATTAAAAATATGCTGGATGCCATCCGTCAGGCCAGCGATCAGGGGAAACAGAATACGGAGGCTCACACATGAGCACGAGAGCGGGCACTGTCCCGCTCTCCGACCTCCAATTTTTGAAGATCTATTTCAATAAGCGGCGTCTCCGCTCCACCACGGCCAACCTGAAGAAGATGCTGGCGGAGGCGGGCGGGGACGCTATCTGCAATGGCTCCATTTTCCTGCGGAACCAGCAGCCCGCCTGCCACCTGAAAGCGGACGGCAAGGTTTACAAGGCCCCCAATTACCGGGCGTGGGCCATCAGCTGGGACACCCCGGCGGACTTCGGCGTGAAAACCGTGCCCAACGGGGACCGGAATTACATGGAGTGCGTCCACCTCATCATCGGTGGCAAGAAGATCATCCCCATCCACTGCGGGGCTGATATGAAGTACCGCGCTCCCCGGACAGCCATCGGCACCAAGAACGGACGGTTCGCCTACTATGTGAGCAAGGACCGGCGGACACCGGAACAGCTCCGTGACCTGCTGGCGTCCTACGGCTGGGACAACGCCATTATGATGGACGGCGGCGGGTCTACCTGCTTCATGGATTCGACAGGCAAGGGCTTTACCGGGGACGGACGGGTGATCCCGTTCTTCCTCGTGTGGAAAAAGAAAAGCGGGGATGCGTGTGAGCCGGAAGGAGAGAAACCTATGGTAGAGATCAACGCCTATTCCAAGGCGAAGGACGGCGGCAAAAAGCTGTCCACAAACTTTACAGTGAAAGAATTTGCCTGCAAGGACGGCTCCGATGCCGTTCTGGTAGCCCCCCGGCTGGTGATGGTTTTGCAGAGCATCCGCAGTCGCTTCGGCGCGGCTGTGACCATCAATAGTGGGTATCGGACGCCGCAGTACAACGCCAAGGTCGGCGGCGTGGCCCACAGCCAGCACTGCTACGGCACGGCGGCTGACATTGTGGTACGTGGCAAGACCCCGGCAGCGGTGGCGGCTTATGCCAGAGAACTCATGCCGGATTGGGGTGGCGTGGGCGTGTACGCCGGACAGGGCTTTACGCACGTTGACGTGCGGGAGACCCGGGCCGACTGGAACGGATAAGGAGGGCCATGTATGGCAGTTTCTGAATACGATAAGAAAAACCTATCTCAGAAGGACCAAGACCGCATTGCGGATGTAACGTCCAAAGCACAGCGGGGCGAAATGTCGTGGGCTGATGCGCACAAGGCGGCAGAAAGCATCCGCGGCAATGCCGGATATTCCGGCGGACGGTATGGAAACGAGTACAGCAGCAACCGTGGAAGCGGCGGTTCCTCCGGCGGAAGCTCCAAGGGCAGCTACAAGGGCGTGGAATACACCCGCGAGGACAACGGCGGTGGCGTTTACGGGATGCCCACCAGCAACTCCGAAGTGAAAAACTACAAGCAGGGCGGCGTGACCTATCAGGTAGGCGCAGATATGAGCCGCCGTCAGGATCTGGCGGGTAAGGCGCAGGTCTCCAACGGCTACACCGTGTTTTATGATGACAACGGCTATGCTTACAAGGCGGTGAAGGGGACGGCGGACTACACCCCCCATCAGGATATCAACGCCGGGAATGGCAGCTACAACAAGAGCGGCGCGTGGACGGACAATGAGATGCTGTCCGCACTGGACCAGCAGAAGATCGCAGACATTCGGGCGCAGATGCAGGCGGGGAAAATCACCGGGGATCAGGCCAACCAGGCGGCAAACGCTATCCGGGCGGGGTACGGCTACACCATCGACAAGAACGGCCTTGTCACGGACAATGGTGCGCTGTCCGCCGTAAATGACCGCCGGAAGCAGCTGGGCCTTTCCACCAGCCCGGAGAGCGCAGAACTGGACTATTACCGCTATCTCATGGGAACGGACACCTCCCCCACCGCACAGGCCAACGGCAAGGTGCAGTCTTTCGGGGACTATCTGGCGGAGAGCGGCGGCGTTCAGGCGGGAACCCCGGCATACGGTCAGCAGCGGGTCACGGACATCAATGCAGGCAGTACCCCGGCGAGCAATTTCACGGCGCAGGCCGGAACGAGCTTTGACATTGGGGACGGCAACGACTATCTGAAAGAGCTGTACGCCAAGAAGGTGGCGGCGGAGCTGGCGGCGCTGAAATCCGCCTATGAGAAGAATACTGCCACACTGGATGCCAGCCGTGCGCAGATCGCCCCGGTATACGACATTGCCCGGAACAGTGCGGCCAACCAGAACGCCTTGAGCCGTGGCGCGTTTCAGGAGATGGCTGTTGCCCACGGCCTGAACACCGGCACCACCGGACAGGCGGCGCTGGCACAGGACGTTGTGCTCCAGCAGAACCTCTCCCAGATCGACCGGGAGCAGGCGGAAAAGACGGCGGCTATCGACCTCCAGCGGAGCCAGCTTGACACGGAGTACCGGAACGCCATTGCCAAGGCAGAGGCCACAGGAGACGCGGAGCTGGCAAACGCCCTGTATGAGGAATACGTCCGGCAGCAGAATCTCTCCGCCAAGTACAGCGGTCAGACCGGCGGCTCCGGCGGCAGCACCGTTGTAAAGCCGACGCTGACCGCCAGTCAGGTGCAGTCCGCGCTGAAAAACGGCATTGTGACGGATGACGTGATCTCCGCCTTCGATTACTATTACGGGCAGGGGGCCTACGATTCCCTGTACGGCACCGGCAAGCTGACGGCGGGGACAACCGGCACTGCCAAAACCGGCAGCAAGAGCAGCGGCAAAAAGAAGGGCAGCTACTCCAACGGCAGCCTCACCAGCGAGCAGGTGAAGCAGCTCCAGAAATACTACGGCGTGTCTCAGGACGGCAAGTGGGGCACCAACTCCAAGAAGGCCGCAGGCGGCCTGACGGCTAACCAGGCATGGGCGAAGTATCAGGGCGGCAACAGCGGCAAGTATGAAAACGTTGGCAACCTTGCTGCATGGGCATCCGGACTGAATACGGACCTGAAGAACGGCAACACCGAAAAGGTGGGCCGGTGGTTGGATAACAACTGGTCTAAGCTGACGGCAGAGCAGCAGCGTCGAATCAACGCAGAAGTTTTGAAGCCTTACGGCATTGTTTACAAGGGGTGACAGTATGGGTAAGCTGGTGTATATCAAAACCGGGCAGGCTGTGACCGGCGGACAGAGCGCTCCGACATCCGGGCGGGGTCTGATGCACTTAGACGGTACGCCGGTCGAACGAAAGAGTGGGACCCAGCCCGCCAAGGCCAAGGAGACGAAGGCCGTTACGCCTTCTGCCTCTCCCCGGCCTATGGAGAACGCCAGCACCGGGAACAGCCGCCCCAACAGCCGCCTGCTGGCAGACGTGCGGACCGGCGGCACCACGCCCCCCTCTCTGGACAACGGGCGCGTGGGGAAGGTGATCTCCGGCGCAGCGAAGTCCACCGGCTCCGCCTTCACGAACCTTGGCGGCGTGCTGGCGGAGGGGGCCGGGAAGCTGAATACCCGCATTGCCAACCAGAATGCCGGAGATTCCCTGCAAAGCGACCATGACGCGGTGAAGCGGTATGAGAAGATGCTCCGGGACGTGAAGTGGGCCAACGGCAAGGCCATGACGGCGGCGGACGTGAAGCAGGTGCAGAGCTACCTTGCGGCGGCAAAACGCCGCATCGCGGCCCATGAGGGCTACATTAAGGCGGTAGAGCGGTCCGACAAGGCGGTGGCGGACAAGGCGTATCAGAAGGCGGACCGCCTGTCCCAAAGCTCCGCTGCGGATGTGGCACAGGCAAAGAAAGGGCTGGGGCCGGTGGGCCAGTTCGCCGTGGATCTGGGCGTTCAGGGCGTACAGATGGCGGGGGACGTGGCGGCCAGCGCCGTGATCCCCGGAGCCGGTCTCGCTCTGATGACGGCCCGTTCCGCCGGAAGCAGCGCCCAACGGGCCAGACAGGACGGGGCCACCTATGGCAAGCAGCTTGCCTACGGACTGGGCAGCGGCGCTCTGAGCCTTGGAACAGAGAAAATTTCCAACGCTTCTAAGCTGTTTCAGAAGGCGTTTGGCCGTGGTCTCGCGGAGAAGGCCGCCAGTAAACTGATCGCAAAATTTGGTGAAAACACAGCCGTTCAGGTCATGAGCGACCTTGCCAAGCGTCCCGCCGGGAGGCTGGCCATCTCCATGATCTCCGAGGGCGGAGAAGAATTTCTGGAAGATTATGCCCAGCCCTTTTTGCAGCGGGCCACCTATGACCCCTCTGCCCGGTTTGATCTGAGCGAAGCGCTGTATGACGCGGCGGTGGGCGCTGCTATGGGCGGCATCGGCGCAGGTGTTGACGTGATCCGGCAGCGTGGAAACGGTCAGGCGGACGCACAGCCCACGCAGGAGGTGCGCCAAGAGGTGCGGGAGGGTACTTATACCCCAACCCCCACAAACGCCGCAGATGGCACGCAAAACGCCGTCCCCGGTGTGGAGACGGTGGGCAAGCTGACGAGCACGGACAATATGCTGCGGTATCGAAGCGATATTGACAAGGTTTTTTCGGGAGACTATCCAAGCGGCAAATTGCTGTCTGTTGGGGACACGCCGGAGCTTTTGACCCGTTACGGTGCAAACCCGCTTCCGATGACAATGACGCAAGATGCAGCTTATAAAATCGCATACCCGGAAGGGTATATGGGCGGCAAACATAATTTGGGTATGTCTGTTCTAAAGCAGCTCCCCTATCAAATCGAAAACCCCGTTGCGATTTTGAAGTCGAACACACAGCCAAGCAGCATTGTGCTGCTGACCGCGTGGAAAGACGGCGACAAGAGCATTATTGTCCCGCTGCATCTGGACAAGCAGGGAGCAATCAGTGTGGAAAATAGAATTGCCAGCGCTTACCAGACAGGCCACATGCAAAGCTATCTTGGAGAAGCGGACAGCAATGTACTCTACACAAAAAACAACGAGGACGTCCATCAGCTTCTTTCCAATGGGGTACAATTCCCCAAGGCGATGGCTGATGACATCCTCGCTAAGAACAATATATCACAGGCGGAAGCAAAAAGCAACCGGGATATTCTCTCTGAGGTTCTGTTTGGGAAGAAACGGGCGGATATGGATGCCATGACGCCGGAGCAGCAAAACGCCATATATCAGGCCAATGAAGCCGGAACCGTTGGCATGGACGCCACCGGCAAGGTGTTCCAGATCGACCCGGATCAGCACATTGACCGGCGGCGGATGGAGACTGTGGGCGGCAGAGATATGAACGCCTTCCAGTTCGACCACCCGGAGCTGCACCACTACTATCAGGAAGCGGCCAACGCCCTGATCGCGGATGCAGACCTCTCCCTCCAGCAGCCCATGAGCCGCCGTTACGAGCGGACCATGGAGGGTAACGCCGTCCAGCAGGCGGCGCAGACCTCGCCCCATCTGCGTCAGGCCATGGATGAAACTGGGCTTTCCCGTGACGCCATCATCGACGCAGCCCAGCGGATCATCACCGATCAGGGGCAGGAGAACGTGGCGGCAGCCAAGCGGGTGGAACTGATTCTGGACGATATGCTCTCTAACGGCTACACCACCATGACCGGCGAACAAGTGGGACCCAACAGCGGGTATCTCACCGCCAAGCAGAGCATTTTGGGCGCGGGGGAGACGCAGACCAGAGGGCACGGGCTGGATGGGGTTGACGGCTACGATAACCTCGGAAGCGCGCGAAAGGGCTTTACAACCCCCGGCATGGAGGGCACGGAACAAACCAGCCGCCTTGCGGATACCCTGCCATACAACCAGTATCAGGAATCTGCAACCGGCTTGAACCGGGAGGACTACGCTAAGATCTTCCGCTACGAGAGCCAGACGGAAGGGAAATCCCTCCACTTGGCAGAGGAATTGGTCTATGTCAAAAAGGACGGCCAAAAAACCTTCCTGCGGGATGTGGACGAGGGCGCGTTTCATGAGTTGGTGCAATCTCTGGATGACGCGACGGCATGGAACGGCCCGCAGATGGATGCGGCACGGATGATCCAGAGCGAACTGCAAGGCAAATCCAGCGAACTGGAGATCCCGGAAACGGAATACATCGACTTCCTGAAAATCATGCGGGAGCACGAGACATCCACCGGCCAAGGTGTTCAGGCAAACGCCAAGTGGAGCCGGAAGGACAATAACGGCGGTCAGGCTTCGGAGCTGGATGCATGGGACAATCTGGAGCGGTCCAACCTGTCTGACGCGGAAAAGACTGAGACCTTCCGGCAGATTGTAAAATGGGATACGGACATTGAAGCGGTCAAGTCCGGGGACACCGCATCCATGAAGGACATTATTCTGGATGTTGCCGAGGCAAGAGGCGTTCTGAACGGCGTAACCGGCAAGGAGAGCAAGGCGCTCCGCTCCATTGCGGAAAGTTCTCTGGACGCGCTGACATTTGACCAGCTCAAGCAGTTCGCCTACGCTTCCACCAGCGCCATGAGCACGGACGCCACATCCGCCAACCTTGGCAGAAAGATCAAGACCATCCAAATTCTGAATATGCTGTCGAACCCAAAGACGGCATCCAAGAACGTCACCGGAAACACATCGTTCTACGCGCTGGACGCCCTTTCCATGAAGGGCGGTGCCCTGCTGGATAGAGCTGTTTCCAAGCTGACGGGGACCCGCTCCATGGCGGCTGACAGCGTATTTAGCAAGGGGACACGGGAAGCGGCTGTAAAGGCCATGCGTATGAGCATTGCTGAAATTACGATGGACGTGGACATGGGCGGAATGAATAGCCGCTACGGCACCGGAAGTCAGCGGACGTTCAAGGCCAGCGGCAATTTTGTAGACCGGGTGATCTCGGCTCTGGAACGGAACCAGGCGTACCTTCTGAACGCTACGGATGAATTTTTCAAGGGGGCGGCCAGAGCGTCCGAAGCGAATACGCAAAGGCTGATCGACGAGGGTAAGATCAAGACCTCGGACAAGGATTACGCCAAAAATCAGGCGGACAGGCTTGCCAGATACCGCACCTTCCAAGACGACAGCAAAATGTCCATCGCCATTCAGGGTGTCCATGACATTTTGAATATTCTCCTTGGGGTGGGGGATAGTGGAAAGACGTTCAAGGGCCTTACCGTTCCGTCCTTCGGCGCGGGTGACATTGCCGCTCCGTTTACCAGAGTGGCAGGCAACCTCGTTTCCCGTGGCGCGGAGTATTCCCCGCTGAACGCGGTAAAAGGCACTGTTGAGATTGCGGAAGCCGTTGCAAAGGCCGTTCGCGGCAGTGGCGCAGATGTGGAGCTGCAAGCCAAGGGCGTTTCCAACGCGGCCAGAGGACTGACCGGCACCGCGATTGCGTTCGGTTTTATGAACCTTGTAAAAATGGGGCTCATGCGGAAGGCGGACGATGAGGACGATGAAAAGGTAGCGGCGCTGAACCGGGCCGAGGGCATGACCGGGACGCAACTGAACCTGTCTGCGACCAAACGCTGGCTGTCCGGCGGCGGAACCGAATGGCAATACGGCGATACGCTGATAGACCTGTCCTCCGTGGAGCCGCTGAATCTGTTGATGGATCTGGGCGCGGAAATGGCAAAGAGCGAGGGGAACCCCGTTGTTTCCACATTCAAGGCGGTCCCGGACGCGCTCATCAGCGCATCGGCAGACCTTCCGGTTGTGCAGTTTCTCGGAGACGTGGGAACGGATATCTTGAAGTATGGGAACGACCCCATTGAATCCATCTCCAAGGAGGCGGCCAGCACCCTTGCGGCTTCGGTGGTTCCCAATGCTCTTCGGGCAACCGCACAGGGGCTTGATGACCGTCCCCGTTCTACCGGCTACGCGGACACCTTTGCGGAGCGGTTGGCTTTAGAGGCAAAAAGCCGCATCCCCGGACTGCGGGAAACCCTTCCCGGCTCCGTTGACGCGCTGGGCAATGAACGGATGTATCAGGGCACTACGCCGGAACGCCTGTTTAATTCCATGCTGAACCCCGTTGGAGTGAACCACTACCAACAGGGTGAGCTGTCTAAGGATCTGGAATCCCTGCGGGAACGCTCTGGGGGGAACACCTCTTTCTACCCCACAAACCGCATCCCGAAGGAGATCTCTTTCACGGACAAAAGCGGCAAAACGCACACCGCCCAAATGGACTATGAACAGCGCCAAGACTTCCAGCGGACGCGCGGCACTGTGACAAATGGGACCATGATGGCTATGACCGGCACCCGCGCATACAAGAAAGCAAGCGCAGAACGGCAGGTAGAGCTGATGGCGAAATGCCAGTCTTACGGGTATGAAGTGGCGAAGGGCGGCGTTCTGGGGAAAGCTGCTATGGAATCGTGGGCGGTCAATGCGCAGACCTCCAAGAAGGACGTCGGCCTATCTACGGTGGAGTTTCTGGCCCTGTACACCGATGACCGCTATAAAAGCTATCTTTCCGGTAAGGCATACGAGAAAACGAAAGAGGCCTATCGTGCGGGCGTTTCGGTTGAGGAATATGTTGGACTGAAAGAGAGCGCCGATACAAACGGCAATGGAACAATCAGCAAGGCGGAGGCCAGCGCCGCCCTTGCCGGTCAGGAAAACCGGGCGGATCTGTGGGACATTATCTGCACCACCAACGCCAAGAACCCCTATAAGTAAGAAAACACCCTCGCCGTCTGGCGGGGGTGTTTCTTTAGCGTTTACATCATGGACAGGAGCGTTTTCACATGGGCGGCGCGGTCCAGCATCCGTTCATGCTCCCAGTCCCAGACGGCCTGCATGGCCTCCGTGGGATGGAGACCGGTGTCCTTCGCCTTTTCGATATGGCGGAGGGCCATTTCGTGGAGCTTATTGGCATGGCCCAGCTCCTGACGGCTGAGGTCTGCGTAGGTGCTGGCGTCCTCCGGGCTGTCCTCGGTGTGCTTGACAGCCTCGCGGGCGTACTTCTCGGCATCGTCCAGTTCTTCCCGGATCTCTTCGGCCAAGTGTCTGATCTCGTTCATACGATCCTCCTAACTCTGCTTGATAAGGGTGTAGAGCTTATCCACATCCGTTTCATTCAGTGTGACGTTCCCAATCAGGGGGATATTGGTGGTGACGGGGCCTTTGGCGGCTTCGGTTTTCAGGCAGGTGTAGATCTTGTCAATATCTACGTTTCCCGCCTCGTCAAAGACGCCGAGGGCCTTCGCTGCGGGGTGCTCCCGGAGGGCGGAAAGGCTGGTGTCCAGATTGCTCAGGGCCATAGCAGCCCCGGCGCCGACCGCCCATTTCTGCCAGCCGGTGAGCTTCCCGGTGAATTCCTCATCCACATAGCGGGCAGCGCCCTGCTTGATCTGTTCCAATGTTACCATAGATTCCTCCAATGACGGGAGAGAGGGGCGCTATGCCCCTCTCTTCTTCCCTCTTCGCCTCTTAGCAGCCGCAGCCGCAGGTGGAGACGGGGAGGGGGTTATAGGTGGACTGGGGCGTGGTGCCGGTGCCGGTGGTGATGTCCGCGACCATTTTGGGATAAAAGGTGGCGTTCGTGTAAGTGACAATGGTATTGTCAGCGCACTTCCGCTCGTCCCGCTCCCGGGAAATGGCCCCGCACAGCTCGTTCTTGCAGCAGTCCACACGCTCCTGCAACAGCTGGAAGCTGTCCTTGGTGGCCTGATTATTGACCGCCTGAGAAGCCAGCGCACCCTGTACCTCGCCCAGCTTGCCGTCGATGTACTTGTACATCTCCAGCATCTTCTGGTCCTGGTAGGTGTTGGCATCCCGCAGGGCAATGTCGCTGCGGAGCTTGGCGTTCTCCTGCACCATGGACAGCTCATAGCGGTTGACCGTGTGGTTCTCGCTGCATCCGGCCTCCGCCGCCATACCAGCGGCAAAGGGGATGACGCGATTGCCCAACAGCATCCCGCCGAGACCGCCCAGAGAGTTCAGGACGCCCAGAGACAGACCGGCAATGCCGGTGCCGAGAGCAGTGCCTGCGACGCCCTTGCTTGCAAATTCAGCCATAGAGAGATTCCTCCTTCTCTAAAAATACACCCCCTGTTTCCGCGCGCAAAACAAGCGGTGCTCTATGGTTACCGTACCACAGGACACCGCTTGTCATGGCTTAGAGATGCTTTTTGTTTGGGTGGGATACGCCTGCTTTATCCCGGATGGAGCGCAGGCAGGCGTTTACGGAGGAACGGGATAGGTACAGCTCTGCCGCCGCATCCTCAATCGCCCAGCCACGGCGACAGACCAGGTTGAACACGCGCCGCTCCCGGTCGGTAAGGTAGCGGCATTGCTCCATTTTTTGGAGCTGCTGGACGGTGTATCGGTATTTCATAATGGGCCTCCTTTATGAAGTGCCCCTCCCCTTTGATCTACCGATGCAGGGGGTCAGGATCCCTGCGCGTCTATCATGGCTAACAGCTTTTCCAGATCGTAAAAATTCCGTGGGTTCATCCCGGTTTCCCGCTGAATGAGCCGAAAGCGGTAGCGGATGGAGTTATAGTGCAGGTAAACCGCGCCGCCGGTCTTTTTCATGCTCATGTTGTTCTCCGCATAGGCTTTCAGCAGTTTTTTGTCCCGATCCTCCATAGCTTACCTCCTTTTGTTGCGTGTGGCGGCTGGCGGTCAGCCATCCCCTCCGTTCTTTCTCTCACCAAGGCTGCAAAAGAATGTCCTTGTGTCCTTATCAAATGGCAAAAACACGATGTTTGTTTTGGGGCAAAATGCGTATATATCTTTTCGGTTCCACACGCACAAGTGCTTACAGTCTTTGCACCGCGTCACAACCACGGCATCTACGGTGGGGGCGTCCGCCACCTTCTTTTTTAGCAAGGCATAAGCTATTTCCAGAGATTTCCCGCTTCCCAGAACAAGCGCTTTATCGGAATTCTCGTCTGCTTTCAGGATTGCGTCAGCATCAACCAGCCTCATGGTCAGCACCTCCGTCCACTTCCGTTGCCTCCGAAAATCAAACGCACAACTTCCATTTGAGCTTCAAGAATCATGTTTCGTTCATGCTCTTCTTTCAGCTTTTCTTCAATATTGTGTACCTTTTCGCTCATACAGTTGTACTTGTCCCTATATTCCTCATAATAGGTTTCATAATTAGGTACACAGGTCATCTGCTTATCTTCTCCAGCCATTATCAGCCCTCCTATTCCATTCTGTTTGCACCGTGTGATTGCTCGTGCTGTATGTCATATCCTTTGGACATCTATTGGGACATGCTACGCACTCGCATCTATTGAGACTGCTTGTCGTATTTTCCCGAAACGGGCATAAATGATTAAAGCAATCCACTATTCCATCTCCTCCACATAGCACCAGCTCTGGGGCGGGCGGCGAATCTGCAAGCTCTCGTTTCCGCAAGTGCCGTTGTTTTCCCAGTACATGGCGCAGGACTCACAGTATAGGTCATTAGGACAAGACCGCCGGAACTCCGTCAGCTCCCGCGCCTCGTCGTATATGCGCAGGCTGGAGATATGCCAACCGTAAATATAGTGTTTTCCCTCTTCGGAATATTTGAAATAGATATCTTCGCGGCGAACACAGGATTGCTGTTCGGCAATGTCTGCATTTGCCATCTCACATCGTTGTAGGATGTAGTCGCACACAAACTCGCCGATAACCTTGCCGTTGCATCTGCCGACCGTATTGGTCCGGACGGTATCCCTGTCCAGATTTCCACCCTTTACGGAGATATACGGATGACCACTTGTGCAGTAGATATAGCACTTAAACGGTACCTCCAGTTTCGGCACGGACTTACGCAATTCCATAGTTTTTCTGCCAATGATGATTTTCGCGCACCACTTCGGGCGGATGCTCAGCATAACAGCCTTATTCATCCTTCATCGCCTCCAATGCTTTCTCCGCCTCCTCGCGGGTCAAAAAAATCGTTTTACCTATGGAACTTTCCACGTATGAGCAGAACGGGATCGTATCAATGTCCCACCGTTCCTGTATTGCGAGGTATCTCATGTTGCTGACTTTGTGCTCTAAGATTCCTCCGGCGAACACTCTGAATAACGTGTCTCCCACCTTGCACGGACGCACCACCACGCGCCCGTCTCTGTCGGCCTCGGCCAGTTTTCCCAAATGGCGGAGCTGCGCCCGCAGCTTCTCGATCTCTTGCTGGAGCGCCGCGATGTGTGCGTTTTGATTCTCTAGCCGGTCAGCGGCTTCCGCCAGATCATCGCACAGGGTAATGGGCGTTTCCCACTCATTTGCCCGCGCCCATTCTGCGTGCTCACGCAGCGCATTTACGAGGTTTGTATCTCTCATAATTCAACCCCCAATCTCCAATCATCGTTCCGCACCTGAAATGCGTCGCCCAGCTGTACGGTGTCCGGAAAATTGTGCTGTGTGGTTTGGATGGCGTACTTGTCGATCTCGGTTGCATAGTAGGCGGTGATCTCCGCGCCCAGTTTGTCCAGCGCGATATGTCCGCAGCTCATGCCGTCGTACATGGACAGCACCTCCACCGGTTCTTTCGTCAGCCCGGTAAAATGGCTCATAATATGGGCGATCACGTCCACCGTCCAGCCGTTGCCCAGCATCTTGTAAGCTTGGGTGGCGCTGACAGGGAAACCATACTCCTCCGGCACGGTCTGGAGGCGCATACACTCGCGGACCGTCAGCTTGCGAATGATGTAAAAGCCGTCTGCCAGTTTAATGGGGTATTCCTTTCCTTTTATGGCAATTCTGCCGTTTCTCACTTCGTAAACAGGCATCGACTTCCCTGAAGCCGTAACCACAAGTATGCTTTGCGGCCCCGTTGCCGTCCCGACAGGCATCGCCACGCACGCTTTCCCGTCCACGGTTTCGTTTACGGGTTCTGGTACAGGCACGGCATAAAGACCGGTTTTCGCCCCCACGCCGCCGCCCTGTCCGCACAGGGTCACGCTTTTGCCATCCGGGGAATAAACACGGTATTGCTGGCTGTCAAAGTCTGTGTTCTTAGCCTTACTCTCGATGGTGCCGATGCGGACAGGCTCGGCTATGCAGTCGTATTGTTGCTTTGCCTGGTTCGGATTGTTTATCCTTGGCACAAGGTTGTTTTCGAGATTTCCCATGTGCGCGTCAACGGTTCGTGCCTTTCCGTTTTTCATTCCATTGACGGCGATCGGCTCTGCGACCATCGTGCGTCGGTGTTTCGTAAGCGTCTGTTGTGGATTGCTCCCCTTGGCTTCTGTAGCCGTGATGCAGTAAGATTTTTCCGACCATGCAACGCCGGTCTCCAGAATGTCCCGCAACAGAATACCCCTGTCCTCCGGCTGTTCCACACAGACTTGGCTGTATGTGCCGTCCGGGTTACGCTTTCCCACCCAGTAGAGCCGCTGGCGGTTCTGCGCCGATACCAGTGCGGAGTTGATAAGCACGGGTTCCACGCCCAGCTCCGCCGTGATCTGCGCCCGGATAGCGGGCGACATACTTTTATTGTTTTCGTACAGGAAAAAATCCGGCTTGTACTTGTCGCGGGCGATACGGTAGTTTAGAAATAGCTCCCAGCCGATGCCGCTGGCCTCTGTCTCGCGGTTCTTCGTCTGTGCAATGCTCCAATGTGTGCAGGGACTACCGCCGATCAATAGTTTCATACGTCCTCCACCTCCGCAAGCCAGAACGCCTTTTTGCACTCAAAGCAAGGTTGCTCATTGCAGTTAATGCCTGCATCTGAGAACACATCCATCGGGCAAGCATTGAGGCACCCGTGTGCCAAAATTCGCGCGCCGGGGTAATGCTTCAAGAACTCGCTCTGGCGGGTTTTAGCGGGGTGCTCGGCGGCCCACTGTTCCATGATAGCAACGGCCTCCTCCGGGTGGGTTCTTTGCCAGACAGGGCAGGTTTCAAACCCGCTACGTGCTTTCCCAAACTCGCATTTGAGGCACTCGCAGTGGCACATTCTGCACAATGTTTTTAAATACTCCACAGCGTCCATCATTTTTTCTCCTTCTCCGGCAAAAGTCTGTCCGTCAAAACATCCGCAATGGTGTACATGATTTCGTCTCGTTCTAACTGCGGGAACTTATATTCGTTGACAATCTGCTCCACTCTTTGACGGATCAGTGGTCTGGCATTGCGGCACTCTTCCTCCAAAATGTCATAGGCTACGCTGTTCGGTCTTTCCCAAACATCAGCTTTCCGGAATACAGTAAAAGACGATAGCCCGTCGATAACGTCACGCACCTTTTGCGGAATCATTTTCTTGCAAAAATCATCCTCGCCAACATAGGTATCTACCATAGCCGCAACTTCGCTGTGAGATATATTTGCAATAATATCGTTTACATTGATGCCGTGCATATCTTCTCGGATTTTTTGATACAGCGCATCCTTGCAAACTTCTTTAATTTCATCGCGATCAAGGTAATCTTCAATTTTAATATCCATATTTTTCCTCCTCAATGGTGACCTCCACGCGGGAGGCTCCGGTTGTCTGATACTTCCGCACCATCAGCAGTGCGATTGCGCTGTCATCGTTGTAGGCGTGGCTGTTCAGCGCATCCAAAACGGCCTTTGCCACGTTGTCAGCGTCAGGGCGCTTGATGTGGGGCATCCCGTCCATCGCAGCGGCTTTTTTCTTCGACGTGTTCTTGGGCACTGTGAAGAACGCCGTGACGGTGGCCGTCAGCGGCACGCCCGCCGCAAAGCCCTTTCCGCTCTGGCACTTCCAGCACTGGACTACCTTGCCCTCATAATCCCGCGTTCTCTGCGGGGTGTAGGTGTGTCCGTTTTTCATGAACCGTGGACGGCCCTTTCCTACCGGAATACCGGGGACCGTGAATGTAATTTTCATCGCTTTTCTTCCTTTCCGTCAATGATGATCTGCACCACGCGGACGCGGCCCAGAGGCTCCAGCAGCATAGCCACCGCCTCCTTCGTGCCCTGTGTGTCCTCGCCATCGTAAATGTCAATCACAAGCCGGATCATCGTGTGTCCCTCCTGAATTTTGGGCAGGAGCGGATCACAAACGAGGATGCTACCCGTGTACCGCCCTTGCCTTTACCGCCCACTTTCAGCACCCGGCTTGTGGGGGTGGCGTCCCAGCCGGGGACCGGCTCCAGGTGGTCGGACCACTCGCAGCCGCCGCAGGCGTTGGCGCACGTCCAGCAAAGCTGAGTGGACTGGTACTCAACCTTGGGGGCTTTCTTCTGCTTCTTCTCTCGTGGGGGATATCGGCGGATCAGCTCGTCCAGCCGAAAATTACTTGCCATTAAACACCTCGCATATCTGCCAGAGCGCACCAGGCGGCGTAGGTCATCCCCTGCTTTTTCGCCTCTGAAGGGGTGGGGATACCGGCATCGTGCCAGCGCTCGTGCTGTTCGCCTGCCTTGGCGTAGAATTTTTCCAGATAGGCGTCGGACGGCTCCGGCATGGGGGCCTCCTTCGCCTTGGGGGTTTCCGGTTTGGGCAGGTATGGGACCAGTTCGGATGCGTCCGGCGGGAACCGGTTCTCCCGTGCCCGGAGGATCACCGCCTGTTTCGCGTCCTCATAAGCCCACGGCTCCAATACCAGCGTCCACGCCTCCAGATCTGCGGGGGTGCGGGGCTGCTGTTTGGAGCTGGGGTAAAGGGTTTCAATCAGGTTAAACAACCGCTGGGTGTCCTGCTTCTCCATGTTCTTCTCCTGTAAGACTTCCGTAGTAGTCTCTAATTAGCTTCTAATTCCTGTATTAGCCTCTAATTCTTTTCCCCCTGCCAATAGAGAGATAAATATATATAATCTTTTCTTCTTAGGGGGGTGTGGGGGGCGTTCTTCTTTTCTCTGCGGCTGCTGTGTGTCGGTGATCGTGCTGCGGCTTGCTTGCATCCGCCCGTCATCACTCTTTAGACACACACGGCAACGTTGTTAAAAAGGAAGCTCCCCGTCATCCTGAATTTCTGCAAAGCCTCCGCTGCTGTTCATGGGCGGGGCGGCGGTGGTACGGGCGTCGATGCGCTGAGCGCCCACAGAGGCCCACTCCGCGATGAAGTCGATATAAACCTTGCCCTCGTAGTCATGGGGTTCTACGCGGCCCACAGCGATGATGGGGTCACCCTTGAAGGCGTTGGCGATCACACGGCCCATGGAGCCGAAGCCCTTGACGGTCATCCAGACGGTGGTGCCGTCAGGCTTGTTATAGGCCGCCACGGAGACGGAGCCAATGACGGTGCCGTTTTTGGAGGTGAAGATCTGGGCGTCCTTGGCGCAGCGGCCACAGATCAGGCCGGTTTTCTGCGGGACGCCCTCCCGGTTACAGTCCGGTAAGCCGTTGATGAACATTAGGCATCCTCTTTCGGTTCCAGTGCATCCAGCAGGGCGTCAAAGTCCTTGCTGAGTACCTTGCTGGCGCTGTCATATCCGTGGCTCTTCAGAAGTGCCTTGGCCTCGCCCTTGGTGAGACCGTGATTAGAGCAGACTTTGTAGAAGAACTTGATCTGGTTGGCGGTGATGGGGGCCTCCGGGTCCTTGCTCTTGAAATAAACCTCGCCGTCCTCGGTGTCGCTCTCAATGTCCTGCGTGAACATATCGGAGACGCAGCCGAGAGACAGGGCAGCGGAGACAAGGGCGCGTTTCTGGGCCATCTTGACCGCGCTGTTGGCACCGTCATAGGGAGACTGGGAGCCGGTGCGACCCTCCCGGGTGTTGCCGGAGCCGTAAGAGGAGGTGATGACGTATTCTTTTCCGTCATAGATCTTGATGAGGTCACATCGAACAAGGAAGTAGAAAAAGCCGTGCTCGATGTCCTCCAGTTTGCTTTCCAGCGTGTAGCGCTGGCAGAGGCCGTAAGCCACGGCCACCTTCTCCGCACCGGACTTGAAGAGGGTGGGGTTTTTCGTCATGGCGTCGCCGTTCTTTTTGCGGATCATGCCGAAGTCAATGCCGCGCTTCAGGACGGCGGGCGCTCCGTCTGGGGCGCAGATGGTGTAATTGCCGGAGCGGGGGACGGGAGCTACCGTCAGGGCGGCGGCATTGTATTGGTACAAGGCGAGTTCATTCATGTGCGTTTCTTCCTTTCTGTGGCATGGTGGAGGGTAATGCAGGCCCCTAAGAGGCCGGGACGCGGTGTGACCATGGCAAGCTGATATGTCCCATCGTGGGAGAGTTTCAGGGCGTAGAGTTCAGCAAACAGGATGCCGCCGCGTTCATGCTGGAGCAGCTGGTAATAGCCGGTCATCTGAGCGGAGAGGGCGGCGTCATGGAGCTGTCCGGTCTTTAAGTCTAAAATCAATGGGCTTTCGCGGATGGTACCGAAACGGTCCAGTGTTCCGGCAAAGCCTACGTCAAGGCTCCCCATGGGGTGTTCGATGAGTTCCCATTCCGGCTTATAGTCCGCCAGAAACCGGCGGTATGCTTTCAGGTATCCGGCGATCTCCGGGGTCTCCTCCGGCTCTTCGCCGTAGTCGATGAGGGCGCAGGCTTCGTGGACGGCGGTTCCCCGGCGGGCGGCAGCCTCCGCCAGCCATGGCCGGTCTGATCGATAGTCATAAGCACAAAAGCGGGTGATCTCCGTGACGCTGGGAAGCCGGATGCCGTCAAGGGTGTAAATGTGGGTAGCCTCGTCAAATGTCAGCATTTGGACCCTCCGTGTACAGGACCGGGATACCGAGGGCATCGGCAAACAGGTCCATGTTGCTATCCAGCTCGTTCAGTAGGTAATCTTTAAAGCAGGGCGGGCAGCACAGTTCCCCGTTGGGCAGGACAAACACGCGGTCGCAATCGTCCTCCGCATTGGGGTTCAGGGGATGCTCGCAGAAGTGGCAGATGGGATAGGTTTTTCTGGTCATAGTTGGGTCTCCCTCCAGACACGGACCGCGTGGGCGATGTCCGTATATTTTTTCGTGCGGTAGCCGCAGGAATCGCAGAGGACGAAAAACAGGTCCTCCTTTCCGGGGGCTACCATCCGTTTACCGCCGTACATGTGGCACCGGGGGCAGGGCGGTAATTCTGCCATCCGGCCATGGCGTCTGCGCATCAGACCACGCCCAGCATGTGGGCCAGCACCATGAGCAGGAAGCCGAGGAAGCAGCCGAAGGAGATCCAGGCGGAGAAGTCCGTCCGATCCCGGCGGCGCTCCTCCCGTGTGCGGCTATCTCTTTTCATGGCGGTTCCCCCTCTCGATAAGATCTACGATCCGCAGAGGCCACGCGGCGGCGGTGGCAACGCCGATCAGCACGAAAATGAACGTTGTTGTATCCATAGTTAAGCCTCCCCGAAGTGATAGCACTGGCGCAGGCCACCGTCGAAGGTGACCAGAAACCAGCGGTGCGGAATGTTGATGTAGGAAACGGTGCCGGTGCGGGTTGGATGCTCTGCATCGCCCAGACAAAGGCTGAAACTGCACCGGGCGCCCAGCTCCGGCGGTGCGGGCGGCTTTGGGTCCGGCTTGAAGCCGCAGAGGTTGAGCTTGCTCATTTTCTGGCACCTCCGCAAAGCTGGCGGGCAAAGGTGGCAGCGGAGATATGGCCGCTGGCGTCCATGGGATAGCGCTTTCTGACGGTGCGGGGATCCCGGATGCCGGTGAACGCCTTGACGTCCTTGATGTTCAAAAGATTTCGCCCGCCGGTAAAGGCGAGGATCTGTTCCAGATTGTCATAGTAAAAATCGTTGACCATAGGGGCCTCCTTTTTGGGTTTTGTCGTGATTGCGATTGATTGGGCGGTGCGCAGCGAATCTAAGCCGCCGCACTGCCGAGCTTGTCTATTCCATTCCGTTGCGTTTCATTGCGATACGGCACCTCGCTATTCCATCGCCGGTCAATGCTACACGCTGCTCCGCTTTTCAATTCCGTTGCATTGCCTTGCCTCTCTGTGCATTGCCTTTGCTAAGCGTTTCTCCGCTTTGCCTCTGCGTGGCTTCACTTATCATTGCCCTTCCGTGGCTTGTCATAGCATTGCTGTTCCGTTGCTGCTCTCTGCGTCGCATCGCTTTGCCATTGCAGCACATTGCTTCGCGTCGCCATTCCACTGCGTTACTGGATCTCCTCCCAGACGAACCGGCCCTTTCCACTGTTGCGCCACTGGCCGATGCCGGAGAACCGGCCATAGTCCAGCCATTCCCGGACGGCCTTTTCGTGATCGTCGCAGAGGCAGACCACCCGGAACTCGCAGGTAGCCCCGGCGGGGATCTCTTCACTCATGGCAAGGCTGACGCGCTCGCCCTGCGCCGTCTGCGCTCTCAGGGGGCGTTGGCACTCACCAACGGGGCCGTCAAACTCCAACGGGATCACGCGAGGCTCCGGGAAGATCAGCTTGTCGATCTCCTTCTTGTAAGCCTTGATTTTCTCGGACGCGGTGCCCTTGACCTTGCGGAGGCCGCCGCAGGTGTCTTTGAAAAAGCCTTTGATCTGATAGTCATACAGGAACGGGGTGCCGTCCTCCGTCCGGGGAAACACCGTCATGGCCTTTTCTGCCACGGCATCAGCGCCCAGCGCGGAGACTTCCTCTTCCACGGTGGCGGCATCGGGGGACTTGGAGCCGATAAACTCCCGGTAGATTTCCGGGTTGGCGGGGGACGTGCCAAGGATGGGTTCGGTGAAGGTGAGTTTTACTTTCAGTTCTTTCATGTTGATTCTCCTTTTCGTGATTGCAAGTTGGTGTGAATTGGTGTATGTTTGGGGGTTAGGGGGGGATGAAATGAAAAAGTGGAAATGGATAGCGCTGGTGCTGGCGGTGACGCTGTGCATAGGGAGTGCATCAGCTCACCCCGGTCGGACGGATGCCAACGGAGGACACTACGACCACAGCACAGGGGAATACCACTATCACCACGGATACCCGGCACACCAGCACATTGACGGGGTGTGCCCGTATGACTACGATGACCGGACAGGGTGGAACTCGGGAAGCAGTGGCCAAGAGAAGGGCCTCTATTACCTGGACGGAACGCCGGTCGAACGGAAAAATGAAACAAAACCGAAACCAGAGCCAAAGAAAAGCCAGATTGGCGGCTTGATTGCGTTTTGGGCGGCGGTATTCATCTTCTTTGTTTGGCCGATGCTTTCGGCGATTGCAGAGGGGATTTCGTGGTATCGGGAGAAGCGGAATCAGCAAACACCGCCAGCCATGCCGGAACCGAAACCCGCAAAACCGAAGCCGGTACAGCCGCCCATGCGAACGATTTCCAAAGAGGAAAGAGAGCATATGATCCAAGCGGATGCTTACTGGGAAATGTGCGGGGGGCGGAGCATCCGAGAAATGGCGGAAGTGCCGGAGAATGTTTATTTTGATACGTTCGACCGCCCGAACACCTTGAACAGTGATCCACCGGATGACCCGTTCTTTGTCTATGTGACGAAGAACGGAGCCAGTTACCACCTGCGGACGTGCCGGTTGGCAAAGACCGCCAGTCCCATGAATATCTGTCAAGCTATGGCAGAGGGTAAGCAACCGTGTAAGCTGTGCCGCCCCATGGAGAAATTACCTGATTTTGCAGTTCGCTATCGGGAACTGAAACGGATTCAACGGGAATATGGGGTGTACATGCTTCCATAATTCACCTTTTCAAGATAATTTCAGGAGAAAAAAATTTGCTCCGTCTGGTCCTGATCCAGCCCCAAAACGCGCTTGATCGCGCGGACTTCGCCAAGAGAAAACTCAGCACCGCCAGTTTCATTTAACTTAGCGTTGAATCTGGACAGGCTCAGGCCAACTTGGGGGGCAAGATCGGCTTGTGTCATGGCCTTTTCGCGAAGGCGTCCCTTCAACATATTTGCGTTCATTTGTGTCACCTCAATTCATCTTTTTAAGATAATTTTATTATACTCATTTATTTCACCTTGTCAA
>ERZ1034882.414-NODE-414-length-21593-cov-17.837914_pt1 | contig 21593 bp, 20 predicted proteins | sample MGYA00520606_ERZ1034882 | MGnify/ENA primary metagenome ERZ1034882 (study PRJEB33766, sample SAMN09781726) | gut metagenome | biome: gut microbiome | host: Homo sapiens | place: Madagascar | study: EMG produced TPA metagenomics assembly of the PRJNA485056 data...
ATGGAAAACTAAATGGTTAGTATAATAATACCTATTTATAATGTAAAAAAATATTTAAATCAATGTATTAGTTCGGCTGTAAATCAAGTGTATTCAAATATAGAAATTATATTGGTGGATGATGGTTCAAATGATGGATCTGAATTAATCTGCGATGAATGGAAAGAAAAGGATGAAAGAATTCAAGTTGTTCATAAACACAATGGCGGCTTGTCGGATGCAAGAAATTGTGGATTAGAGATTGCAAAGGGAGATTTTTTGCTTTTTTTGGATGGAGATGATGCAATTCACAGCCAAATGTTACAAATTATGTTAAGTATATGTAATGAATACTCAGCAGATATAGTATGCTGTGATTATGAAAAAGTCTATGATGATAAAATTAAAGAGCGTCCAATAGAAACAAGCAAGTATGCGATTCGAATATATGATAGAGAACAAGCTTTAGCAAACTTAGATGATATAATGGTTGTGGCTTGTTGCAAATTATATAGAAAATATATATTTAAGGATGTAAGGTATTCAGTAGGAAGATTACATGAAGATGAATTCTTGATACATAAATTGTTATATGCATCTAATTGTACTGTGAAAATCGAATTACCATTATATTATTATTTACAAAGAGAAGATTCTATAGTGCATTCTATAAGCATGAAAAACATATCGGATGCCATGGATGCATTTCAGGAAAGAGTAGATTTTGTGAATAAGAATAAATTATATGGAGCCAAGGAAGAGATATTCAAAGGAATTGCAAGATATACGGCGGCCATATATAATAGCCCGGATATTGGAATCAACAAAGAAATGCGTAGATATGTAAAAAAGAGATTTCGATATATGATAAGAGAAAATAAGGATGTAAATATAAAGTTAAATAAAACAACCATAAAAGAAAAAGCAATAACAAAATTATATCATTGTAAAGAGAGAATTTTATCTATAATAAAAAGAAAATAAGGAGATAGGAATGGAACAGACGTGGACAACCATAATTAGTCCGAAAAAAAAGATAATTGATTTTAATTTACGTGAGGTATTGGAATATAGAGACCTAATATATTTATTTGTAAAACGTAACTTTTCTATACAGTACAAACAAACTATATTAGGGCCTCTGTGGTTTATTATTAATCCACTGCTAACAACATTTATATATACAGTAGTTTTTGGAAACATAGCTGGTTTCGATACAGAGGGGGCACCTCAATTTGTTTTTTATTTATGCAGTACTGCTTTATGGCAATATTTTGCGTCATGTCTCACAACAACATCTAATACTTTTACTGCCAACGCAGCAATTTTCGGGAAAGTTTATTTCCCGAGATTGACAGTGGTCATTGCGTCTGTAATATACGGTTTGGTTAATTTCTTCGTCATTTTTTGTGTGTCGGTTGTAGCTATAATTGTGTACATGTTAAATGGCGCAAACATTAGTATAGGTATTCATATTATTTTGGTTCCGGTATTACTTTTTCAAACAGCGCTTTTAGGATTAGGGGTGGGAACAATAATATCGTCCTTAACAACTAAATATAAAGATTTATCAGTTTTAGTAGGATTTGGAGTCCAATTATGGATGTATGCAACACCTGTTGTATATCCGATTACCCAATTGCCAGACAAAATGAAACAAATTAGTATGTATAATCCTATGAGCCCTATTATGAATAATTTCAGGTATGCAATGATGGGAAGTGGAACTTTGGAAGTGAAATATTGGATAATTAGTGTGATAAATACGGTAATTGTTAGCATGATTGGAATAATTCTATTTAACAGAGTTGAAAAGACGTTTATGGATACAGTGTAAGGAGTCAATATGGATGAATTAGCTATAAAGATTGAAGGGCTGAAGAAGCAATATAAATTGGGAGCGATAGGTGGAGGAACGTTATCTTCGGATCTGCAGACATGGTGGGCAAGGATTCGGGGAAAAGAAGATCCCAACTCGAAAATAGGCGAAGATTCTTCTAAATATGGTGAACGTTTTTGGGCATTGAACGGCATTGATTTGGAAATAAAGAAGGGTGAGGCTATTGGAATTATTGGTCATAATGGTGCAGGAAAATCTACATTATTGAAGCTATTATCTCGTGTTACGGCGCCGACGGAAGGCATAATTAAAATCAATGGACGAATTTCTAGTATGCTGGAGGTGGGAACTGGATTTCACCCGGAATTAACGGGACGCGAGAACATATACATGAATGGCGCAATATTGGGAATGAGCAAAAAGGAAGTAGATGAAAAAATCGATGAGATAATTGAGTTTTCAGAATGCCGACAGTTTATTGATACTCCCGTAAAAAGATATTCATCGGGTATGTATGTGAAATTAGCATTTTCAGTAGCTGCTCATTTAGATTCAGATATTATGATAATGGATGAAGTTCTCGCAGTGGGAGATGTGCAATATCAAAAGAAATGTTTGGCAAAAATGAGCGAAGCATCTCAAAGAGAAGGGAAAACTATTTTATACGTAAGTCATAATATGAGTACAATACAGAGATTGTGCAAAAGATGTATAGTTCTTGAACACGGGAAAATTGTATTTGATGGAAATACAGATGCAGCAATTAAAATTTATTTGAATTCTAATGTGTCTGGGAATAGCATTATAGATATGAATAATCTAGAACGTTATGATGGCATGACGGGAAATGTCAAGATGACTAGGCTGCAGATATCAGGAGAAACCGGTTTAACCGTTGGAATGAATCAATATTTAGAATTTTGTTTAGATTATGAACTTATTCATGATACGAGAAATATGATACTAAAAATGTGCGTTAGATATCAGGACACATCACCGGTTGGAATTTTTTTGTTGAAAGGAGTAGAGGGAGGAAAAGCAGGAGAGCATAAAAAGGTGATATTTAGGATGTACCCTAAAGACCTTGCTCCAGGAGAGTATGATTTCAGAATGATTTTAATAGAATTAGAAGATAACGGACTGGAACTGGGACATGATGGAGTAACATGGTTTGGAAAATTTGAGGTGGTTCAAAATTTGGGTGACATGTGCAATTTGAGATGGTGGCATAGCACATATGGTCATTGCTATTTAGGAGAGATGATGAGGATATAGAGAAAATGAAGGAGAATATTAAAATAAAAAAAGAATGGAAATGGTGTGTGTGGAGTGTTTTTGCTGTTGGAATACTGGCTCATCTTTTTAAATTTATTAATTACCTTCCGACAGCTGATTCGCTATATAATGTGTGGGCCACGCAAAATGGATCTAAATCTGCTCGACCATTTTTGCAATGGGCTTGTTCGTTAAGCTCGTATACTGATTTGCCGCTTATTGAAGGAATGCTTGCACTTGCCTATATAACATTGACGACTATAGTAATAGTTGAATTATTTGACATAAAAGAAAAACTAACTATATTTTTGATAGGGGGTATATTGGTTTCTTTTCCAGTAGTAACATCAACTATGGCCTATTTGTATACTGCCGATGGATATATGTTAGCTATGCTGTTGGCAGCAATTGCAGTTTATGTTGGAATTGAAAGACATAATATCATAATAGGAAGCATTGCATTATGCGCGAGTCTTGGAATATATCAGGCATATTTATCTTTTTCGCTTATTCTTTTTTGTGTATATTTTATTTATGCAATTTTAAAACAAAAATATACAGATAAAGAATTGAATATACAAATTTTACGTCAAATTGCATTGGTAATATTAGGGTGTGGATTATATTTTATAGCTTATAAGACCGCGATTAAGCTACAAAACATGGAAATAACATCTTATCAGGGAATGAATACGGTCAGCTTTGATATTCATAGATTAAAAAGTGCCACTTTTCAAAGTGTAGCGTATGTGAGAGATTTTTTGTTTCAAGGAGGGAGACTATATAATTTACTACATTTATTAATGATATTAATGCTTGTTGCAGTAATAATTTATATAGTCGTAACAGAAAAGATATATACAAAAATATGGCAGATGATATGTATAGGAATATGTATGGTCGCTATTATACCGGCAGCCTGCATATGGAAGTATACTTCGGATAATTGTTCATACCATTCATTGATGGTGATGGGGTTAGCGCTTGTTTTCGTAAGTACGGTTATTTTATGGGATAGTTTTTTGTATAATAAAAAATATATAAAACTATTCTTGGCAGTTGTATGCGGAGGCTTAATATGGAAATATATATTGATTGCTAATCAGGCGTATATGTTAATGGATTTGACATGGGAAAGAGAATACTCTAAGGCAATTATGATGGCAGAAAATATTCGAGAAGTAAAGGCTGATAGCGCTAATATTATAATTGTAGGAACAGGAGATACGGAACGCTCGGATAAAAGGATAACTGCAGAAATGCCTTATCTTATGGGAATTACCGATGTTAATTATTTTAATGATGAAAGCCATATAGTATTGTTCTTAAATCAATATTTAGGTTTGAATTATAGTAGCATGGATAAAAAACAAAGAGATGAAGTTATCGGTAACGCAGAAATAGAGAGTATGCCAACCTGGCCGCAAAAAGGTTCTGTGGTATTATATAATACAGATACAATTATTGTTAAATTGTCAGAGGAATAATTCATATGTATAAAGAGACAATAACATAGAATATAAGATACTGTGTGGGCTTTGGCAAAGCCAGTGAAATTGATGCGGGATAAAATATACATAATTATTGAGAAGAGGTTAATAGCTTAATGAAGAATTGTTCAAAAAAAATAGATACATATATTCTTTTTATGGAAATAGTTGTGCTTATATTTTTGATATTGCCCATTTTGATAGTCTCTTTTTTTTCAATTCCGATAGGAGATGATTTTTCCACTGGCTATGAAGTTCTGAAGAAAATGGAAGAGGGAAAGAATATATGGAATGCGGCTATGGCATGTACTGTTCATCGATACTTGGTTTGGGGCGGATTCTATTCAGGACAGTTCTTAAATTTCCTGATTAATCCATATATTAATTGGGGAATGGAAGGGTATCATATTGTCATTTTCTTAATAAATTTATTCAGTATGGTTTCACTCTATTTTTTTGTGTACTCGATTTTGAAATATATATTTGATGTTCACAGAGTTAGTATACACATGACATTCTATTTAATGTCTATTTTAATGTTTTATGAAGTCGCTTATAATTCCGAAATATATTACTGGTATTGTGTGTCTGTTTCATATACGCTTTTAATAAGTTTAATGTTATGGGCGATTGGTTTGGCTTTAAAAATCATTAACAAAACGAGTATTTTTGGCATGGTGATGGCGGGAATACTAGGTTTTATAGTTAGTGGAGCAGCATTAAATGTGGTAGCATTAAATTGTGGTATGGCATTACTGATTTTTATGTATGGTTATGCTACAAAAAAGAAATGGGCACAGAGTACGTATCTTTGTGGAGCGTTTTTAGGGGCAATAACAAATGTATGTGCTCCTGGAAATTTCATTAGACATGAAAGTATAATGGAAGGATATGCGATAACAGATGCTTTAATGGCTGCTTTTAAACAATTCAATGATAGAATTCTTTATTTGATGAAAACTACACCATATATAATGATTTTATCCATTGTATTTATTATTAGCATAAAATGCTTACGTTCTAGTACTGTTAAAGGTAATTTTAAAATAGTAATTTTAATGTTTCTATTGATTTATATAGCTGGAGCTGTAGTTAATTTCCCGGTACTTTTGGGATACGGAGAAGGATACTTCCCGGATAGATGTGTATATGTTGAAGACTGTTTAATATATATAGGTTTTTTTGTATGGACAATATACTTGGCGAAAACAGTTATAGAGAAAAGAACGGAAAAAGTAATAGGAATTATTTTGGCAATATTAATAGTGATAAATGGAAGTTTATTTATTACGGAGAAGTTATACAACAATTTGTCAGAATGGACGAGCATAAAGTGTATAGAAGAATTGAATAGTGGAAGGGCACAAAATTATTATGATTATTGGAGCGATGTTTTAAATCAAATAGAACAAAGCAACGAAGCTGTGGTAAGGGTAATTAAAAGTGAAAATGCGGCAACAAATCATTTGCTACCAACGATGGGTATAACAAGTGATGAAAGTAATTGGGTAAACAAGGCTGTTGCCATATATTATGGAAAAGAAAAAATACAATTAATTATAGAATGAAGGTATGGAGAGGAGTGTGTGGTTTGATAAAAAAAATTATAAGAAAATCGCCTCTTATATATGGGTTTTGTTATAAGCAAATGTGTGCAATAAAAAAATATAGGGAGGCACTACAGCAAGCAACACAAGAAGAGAGCTACTATAGATATGGAACGGTTTATAGTAATAAAATGGAAAAACTTAGGGGAAAGTATAAAGGTGAAAGATGTTTTATTATAGGTAATGGTCCAAGTTTGAGTATAGAGGACTTGAATAAGTTGAAAAATGAGTATACATTTGCTGCGAATAGAATATTTGGACTTTATGATAAAACGGATTGGCGTCCCACCTTTTATTGTGTGCAAGATTATGCATTTATACGAGAAATGAGTTCAAAAATAAAGGAGGTTATAGACGAGGCACAGTATAATTTTTTCCCCTATAATATGGAGAATGTGTATTTAGGAAGAACAACAAGGAAAAAAAATGTCCAACGTTTTTTCCTCGACTTTACTTCTTTTATACCAGAGAAAGGACCAAAATTTTCAAATCAGGCAAATGAGAGAATTTACGAAGGGTTTACAGTGACATATGCATCTATTCAGCTGGCATATTATATGGGATTTGAAAAGATTTATTTATTAGGTGTGGATCATTCTGCCAACAGTTATGCAGCAGCACTTGGAACTGTCAATATGGAAAATATTAATTTGGCACAAACGGATAAAGCAACATTAGCATATACGGTAGCTGCCGAACATGCGAAAAATAATAACTATAGAATATATAATGCTACCAGAGGTGGTTATTTGGAAGTTTTCGATAGAATAGATTTTGATGAAATATTTAAAGATTAAAATAATGGAGGTTGTATAGAATGAAAATTATTGGCGTTATTCCAGCCCGCTACAAATCATCGCGTTTTCCCGGAAAGCCCCTTGCGGATATCTGTGGTAAGCCAATGATCTGGTGGGTGTATCAGCAGTGCAAGAAAGTCGAGGATTTTGATGCGGTTTATGTGGCAACAGATGACCAGAAAATCTTTGACGCATGCAAGGAATTAAATATTGAGGTGGTTATGACCTCAGATACACACAGAACAGGTACAGATCGAATTGGCGAGGTGGCAAGAAAGATTCCAGCAGATCTTATTGTCAATATTCAGGGAGATGAACCGCTTCTTGAGCCAGAGACGATTAAGGCTGCTATCAAGCCTTTCTATACGAATTCCAAACTTCAGATTTCTAATCTGATGACAAAAATTAAGGACCCGGTAGATGTAGTGAATTTTACTGTGCCTAAGGTAATCACAAATAAGGAGGGCATTGGTGTTTACTTGACCAGAGCCACCGCCCCTTATCCAAAAGGGAGCATTAACTATAATTATTACAAGCAAGTTTGCGTTTATGGTTTTAAGCCTGAGGCACTTCAGTTCTACTGCGATTATGGCATGAAATATGGAAAAGCCAAGGTTGAAGCGGTTGAGGATATTGAAATTTTGCGCTTTATTGAGAACGGCTACAAAGTGCAGTATATCGAAGTTGATTCTGAAACAGTAGCAGTTGATACGCCGAATGATCTTGAGAAAGTTCGAGAAATTGTAGCGGAGAAGTTAAATGCAGCAACCAAATTAAATGCCTCAAATTAGTTCGAGGGAGTATAAGCGATAAGTTGATTTTGTTGTCGAAGTCTGCATTAGTCTTTATTTAATCAGAATCAATGGCTGTAGATTACGCAGATAGATTTAGAGAGAAGACATAAAGTGATCGAAAATAAAGAGAAACTTAGGAAAGGAACTAGCCGTATGGGAAAGATTAATGTATTGGACTGCACGCTCCGTGATGGTGGTTACTGTAACCAGTGGGAATTTGGATATAACAATATAAAGAAGATTATAGATGGACTGGACAGAGCAGGGATTAGTATTTCGGAGTGCGGGTTTCTAACTCAAAAGGCGGCATATGTTCCAGGTGTAACAAAGTTTACTTCTGTTGATCAGATGGTAGAGTTTTTGCCGGAAAATCGAGCTGGTAAGTTGTATGTCGCCATGATGAATTATGGTGAATACAATCTGACAGACCTTTTGGCACATGATGATTCTTTCATCGATGGGATTCGTGTGGCATTCCATAAGAAAAATTGGAGAGATGCACTGGAAACATGTAAAGAGATCAAGGACAAGGGTTATCTTGTATTTATTCAGCCAATGGTATCTTTGGCGTATTCTGATGAAGAATTCTTAGAGATGATACGCTGCGTAAATGAATTTGATCCATATGCTTTTTATATTGTAGATAGCTTTGGCGAAATGAGACAGAACGATTTGATACGTTTGTTTTATTTAGTGGAACATAATTTGAAGGATAGCATTTGCATTGGATTCCATTCTCATAATAATATGCAGCTTGCATATTCTAATGCGGTGACATTGGTGGACATGCATAGCCCACGAGAGTTAATTATCGACGCCTCTGTGTATGGTATGGGACGAGGCGCCGGAAATTTGAATACTGAGCTGTTTGTAGAGCATTTGAATAATGGTGGATATGGCAATTATGACCTGTCACCGCTTTTGATAATCATTGATGAAATTCTCAATGCTTTCCATGAAAGGAATTTTTGGGGTTATTCACTTCCAAACTATATCTCTGCGAAGCATCATGCCCATCCCAATTACGCTTTTTATCTTGATGGGAAAAAGACACTGACGGTAGAAAATATGGACAGAATCTTTGATATGTTGGATCCAGAGAAGCGTGTGAATTATGACAGGGACTACATTGAGAAGATTTATCTGGATTTCATGTCAAGAAATTCTGGTGAAGAGAGTAGCTTAGCGGATGAAAACAGTTTCGCAAAGTCTTTAAAAGGAAAGAAGATTTTGCTGATAGCACCTGGAAAGAGTTCTACAGTGGAGAAGGAGCGTATAGCTTCTTTTGCCAATTCAAAAGATGTAGTGACTATCAGCGTTAACTATGAATATCCTTATACGGATGTTGATTATATTTTTGTAAGTAATATGCGTAGATATAGAGAACTTCCTTCATATGTTCTTTGCAAAGCCATTGCTACTTCAAATCTGAATGCGGAAAATACATTTTTGCAGGTGGATTATAAAGAATTACTTTCTAATGTAGAAAGTGTAAAGGATAATGCTGGACTTATGGCAATTAAGTTCTTCATGGATTGTGGAGTAAAAGAAATTTATCTTGCAGGACTTGATGGCTATGACCACGAGAATGAGAAGAACTATGGTGATCGTGATATGTCGGTATATATGAAACCGGAAGTAATAGATGCTACTAATAAGGGAGTCTCACAGGTGGTGACAGAGTATGCTGGCAAGATAAAGATTGAATTTCTGACAAAACCAAAGTATATTACAATTGGGTGAAGCCAACAAAAATACATGGATTTGTAGTATATTATTTATAGCGATTGTCGAACTTATCATATTTGAGAGAAGAAAGAGAAAGGCATTGTTCAAGATTTTATAAATTAAAATTTGCTACTATAAGAAAATAACAATAGTTTAATAAATGAAAAGTAAGTTAGTTTAGTAAAAGCAAAAAGTTGAGGGTGAACAAATTTATGTTCTGTACTTTAACGCATTATAACGTCAGCTCATTTTATGATATAGGGTTGAAATTTCTGACAGAAGACGATTATTATCATTCTGATACAGTTGTAGGATGTGTATTGGTGCGGGTGAATGGTTGCCACATATACCAGTATTTAATAAATGATATGCAAGAAAAGGATTTCTAAATGAAAATCTATCAGATAAATGTAGTTTGCTCTACAGGTAGTACAGGGCGAATCACCACAGATATCAGCCATTATGTGGAGCAGCAGGGAGATCAATGCAGAATAGCCTACGGTCGCGGAACTGCGGAAGATGGAATTGATGCAATAAGAATTGAAACAAGGTACGGAAGCATTTTTCACGCAGTTATGACAAGGCTTACGGATCGGCATGGCTTGTATTCGAAACATGCTACAAAACAATTAATTGAGGATATATGTCGGTACAATCCGGACATTATACATTTGCATAATATCCATGGATATTATTTGAATTACGAAGTATTGTTCGCTTTTCTAAAAGAATACAATAAGCCTGTTGTATGGACTTTACATGACTGTTGGGCATTTACGGGACACTGTGCACATTTTGATGCTGTGGGATGTGATAAATGGAAATCGAAATGCGAGAACTGTTGCCAGATCAGGGAGTATCCTGCTTCCCTGTTTAGAGATGCCTCTGCAGAGAATTATGTAAGGAAGCAGCAGGCTTTTTGTGGTGTGGAGAAGCTACAGATCGTCACGGTATCGGATTGGCTGAAGCGGATGGTGCAGAACTCATATCTGTCAGATTATCCTATGATGACAATATACAACGGAATAGATCTGCAGGTGATTAAGCCTTGTTGCTCAGATATTAGAGAGAAATACCAACTGGAAGGTAAGAAGGTGATACTGGGAGTAGCTTCTGTATGGAATGGAAAGAAGGGCTTAGAAATTTTCCGGGAACTTGCACATAGACTGCCGGAGGATTATAGAATTGTCATGATCGGCATAGGGGACAAGCAGAAGAGTGAGCTTCCGGAGAATATTCTAAGCATTGGAAAAGTAAGTTACGAAGAACTGGCGAGATGGTATTCTGTAGCTGATGTCTATGTGAATGGAAGTATTGAGGAGACTATGGGCCTTACGACGGTGGAAGCAATGGCGTGTGGTACCCCTGTAGTAGTACAGAATGCTACAGCAGTACCGGAGGTTGTAGGAGAAGGCTGTGGCATTGTTGTGGAGAAGGGCAATCTGGAAGCAATGATTACCGCAATATGTTCCATGCAAAAGACGCCTGAGATATCCACACGTTGTATAGAACAGGCTTCGAAATATGAAAAAGAGCAGCAATATGCAAAGTATTATCGATTATATCAGTCACTCATGCAGTAAGACCACAGAGGTATAGAGTATGAAAGTGTTGTTTTATTCCAATATTCCCTCTCCGTATAGGGTAGATTTCTATAATGAACTTGGGAAAAAGTGTGATCTGACGGTTTTATTTGAATTGCATGATTCATCGGAACGTGATGAGAAGTGGCAACATGAGGAATTTCAGAATTTCCGTGGCATTTATCTAAAAGGAAAGCGTCTGACGACGGATAGCGCATTTTGCCCGGAGATCACAAAGTACTTTAAGAGGAAATATGACGCAATAGTATTCACTGTATTGGCTTCACCTACTGCATTATGGGCGGCATCATATCTTCGGAGAAATAAGATACCTTATTACTTTGAAGGAGATGGTGGTTTTGTAGGATCCACTAAGGGAATTAAGGCAGCATGGAAGCGTTTTATTATTTCCGGAGCCAAAGGATGTTTTAGCACTTCAGTGGAATTTGACAGGTACTGTGAAGCCTATGGAGTCGGGGCGGAACGAATATTCCGATATCCGTTTACTTCGGTAAGACGCGAGGATGTATTGACAAGACCGCTGACAAAATCTGAAAAGCAACAGAAAAAGCAGGAACTTGGAATTCGTGAAGAGAAAATGGTAATCTCTGTCGGTCAGTTCATCGAAAGGAAAGGGTTTGACTTATTACTCAGAGCGAGTAAGAATTTCCCGGAGGGAACCGGACTCTACATTATAGGAGGAGATCCAACAGAGGAGTATAAGGATATTGTCAGACAGCTGGATTTACAAGGCGTACATTTTGTGCCGTTTATGTCGGCAGGATTATTAAGAGAATATTACCGGGCGGCAGATGTATTTGCTTTCTTCACAAGGGAAGATATCTGGGGACTGGTAGTAAATGAAGCTATGGCGAACGGACTGCCGGTGGTGAGTACGGACAGATGTATTGCAGCGACGGAACTGATTCATAACGGTGAGAACGGATATGTGATATCGATGAATGATGTGGCAGGGATGAGCACGGCCGTGGGTAAAATTTTAGAGAATCCTGAGATTTGTCGAGAAATGTCACAAAATGCATTGAAAGAGATCAGTGAGCATTATACAATAGAGAATATGGCAGAAGAACATGTGAAGACACTGATGGAGGAATGTAGATGTACTGGCTGATGTGGGGAATATTAACTTTTGGTGTTATGCTGGAAGTATATGGAACAGATATTGTATATAGAGACCAACACATCATAAAGCAGAAGACGACTATCGGCTATTTTATCTTTGCTACGGTTTCTATGACATTGATGGCTGTTTTGCGTTACGGACAGGGTACGGATTATTTAGCGTATGCATATTTATATACAATAGATTATTATCCTCATGTAGATTTAGTGAATAAGGAACCGGGATATGTGTTTTTTGCCTTTATGCTGAATAAGTTGGGTTTCCCATTCGAAGTTTATGCGGCACTATTGGCGATTGCAGAAATGTATTGTTTCTATCGATGCATTAGTCGTTTCAGTCCATATAAAACGATGGGATTACTGTTGCTCTATCCTACATTATATTTGACTTATATGTTTTCCGGACTCAGACAGGCAGGTGCAATTGCCATTTTTTGCGGGTTTGCGGTTCCGCTTTTGTTAGACAAAAAATGGTTGAAATATGTATTGGCAATTCTGGCGGCGGCGTGCTTCCACAAGACAGCATTGTTGATGTTAGCATTGCCGATTATATATAAGATTAGATACAAATATGTGTGCCGGTTGGTTCCTGCTGCGATGGCTGCCGGAATTATAATTTGTTTTCTGGATGTATCTTCGATACTGAGGTTTATTCTGCAGGATAGAGCCTATGTCTACATGGAATCGTGGGGAAATGCAGATATTAGTATTATGGGACTTGCAGAGAGGACGATCCTGGCTGGATTCGTGCTGTGGAATACGTGGAGAACAGAGGCCGAAGAGGATAGGATTATTATCTTCTCAAAAATATATCTAGTAGGATATATGTTAAGTGCGGTTGCAGCCAGATACTCACTGATGAGTTCCCGGCTGGGGGTATATTGTAAAGCATTGGATATAGTGTTGATACCGATGCTCCTGTATAGAATGAAGTCGCGAAACAGGAAGCTTGTTACAGCAGTAGTTTTGATGTATGCGTTTGTGTTCTTGTATAAGAATATTTTAATGTATATAGGTCAGGGAGGATATCATGCTACAGCGTGGACATATCCTTATATTTCGATCTTCAATAAAGAGGCGTTGGCACTTTGGAAATGATGACAGCAGAAGCCTGATATGCTACAATGAAGGGAATAAAGACTTAAGATGAAGGAAGACAGAAAAAGTCTAAAGACAGAACAGATATTTTTAATCATATTTTGTATATTAGGCTTGTTATATACAATAGCTATCCCGCCATTTCGTATGACGGATGAATACCGCCATTTTGTACGTGCGTATGAGATCTCACAGGGGCAGATAATATCTGTGGAGGAGTCTACGGAATCTCTACAGCAATTGGCGGGACAGGCTACCTGGAAGATCTGGAGAGATGATCCGGATATAACGGTGAGAGAGGAACGGGTAAAGGATTCATCTATTCCTTCCAGCTATTCCCCGTTTAGCTATTTTGTCTCCAGCATTTTGCTTTTCTTTGCCGGATTATGTACAGACAAGGTGCTGGTTTTGATCTATGTGGCAAGGTTGGGACAGCTGGCTACGGTGGCATTGCTATTATATCCGGTGATAAAAAATATTTCTTCAGCCGGTAATCTGTTCATTTTAATAGGACTTATGCCAATGTGCATGCAGGAGTTCGCCGTATTATCGGGGGATTCCATGGCTATAGCTCTTACGATGGATGTCATTGCATTTGTACTGTGGCAACGGGAAGCCGGAGAGGGAAGCATGGGTTGGAATGAAATCCTTGCTATGATAGTAATGGCATTTTTTCTGGGGCAGTGTAAATACATCTATGTATTTGTCTGTTTGCTGTATTTCTTTATTCCCAAGAAGCGCTTTGGCGGTATATGGCGAAAAGGTATTGCTGCAGTAGCAGTTGGCATATGCGCAGGAGTACCGATGCTTGGATGGCTGTTAAAAGTAGGAAGCATTGGCGGTGCACCGAGATCTGTAGCAGGAGGGAGCACTTTTACACTTCCCGAAATTGTAGTCAGATCTTTACTGGCAAATGCAAAATTGTATGTTGCGTCATCCACAGCGGATGGCTTCGGAGATTTGGACATACATCCCGGAATTTATTGGACAGTGATCATACTGCTGTTATTGTTCTATGTGGGCATATTTGAAGATAAAAAGGAATTGAAGCTGTCTGTAGGACTGAGACTTGGAATGTTGGGAACCGCAGTAATATCTGTGTTTATGCTGTTTTACACTTTTATCGGAGGAACGAATCCGGAGACAGGGGTAACCAATGGATTGCAGGGGAGATATTTTATCCCGATGTATCTTCCGGTGTTGTTGGGAATAAGTATCCCTTCTCGCAAAATAAAATTCCCGGAGATACCACAGAAGTATTTTGTGATAGTAATGGCAATAATAGATGCCGGCATTGCCGGATTAATTATGAAGTGCTGTATAGCATAGAAGGATGGTATACATGAAACTGCTGATAGTGATACCGGCGTATAATGAGAGTATGAATATTGAGCGTGTGGTAGATCACTTGACTCATAATTTTCCACAGTATGACTATGTGGTGGTGAATGATGGATCGAGAGACGATACAGCGGCCATTTGCAGAAAGAGGGGCTATACACTGATAGATCTGCCTATTAATTTGGGGCTGTCAGGTGCTGTACAGGCAGGGATGCGCTATGCAGTAAAGGAAAGATATGATGCAGTATTACAGATGGATGGTGATGGGCAGCATAGACCGGAATACATAGCTGTACTGCAGAAGACGATGGAAGAGAGTGGGGCAGAGATCGTAATCGGTTCACGATTTGTAACTGAGAAAAAACCGCATACGATGCGCATGATGGGAAGCAACCTGATCTCTGCTATCATCAAAATATCTACGGGGAAGAGAATTATGGATCCGACTTCCGGAATGAGATTGTTTGGCAGAGATATTGTAAAAGAGTTTGCTTATGACATGAATTATGGACCGGAACCGGATACGATCTCTTATTTGTTGAAACAGGGAGTGAAAGTAGAAGAAGTTCAGGTGACTATGGATGAGCGTATCGCAGGAGAGAGTTATCTTAATCTCGTCCGCTCGGTGAAGTACATGATGCTGCAGTGCTTCTCGATTGTGTTTATTCAGAGATTCCGAAAGGGGATAAAGTAATGTCGGTTATTCTAAGAGTATTATTGATCATTGCCGGGATCGTATCTTATATGTACGTGATCCGCAAGATCAGAAAATCGCAGATGAAAATAGAAAGTGCGATGTACTGGGTATTTTTAGCAGGAATTATACTGATCATCAGCATTTTCCCACAAATCATCATGTGGATGGCAGATATAGTGGGAGTAGAGTCTCCGGTTAATTTACTCTATTTGCTTATGATCTTCCTGGTACTGTGGAAGTTGTTCTCTCTGACGGTTAGAAATTCACAATTGGAGAATAAAGTGAACTTATTGGCGGAGGAGCTTGCTATCTGGCAGAAAAAGGTAGAAGAAAAACAGTCAGAAGAGCAGGATACAAAGTAGAGACAGAATTGTGGATGGAGACAGATTATGGAAGTTAAATTAATAGAATTCGAGAAACATGGTGACGAGAGAGGAACCCTGATCGCACTGGAACAGTGGAAAAATATTCCCTTTGAGGTCAGAAGGGTTTATTATATGTATGAGACGGGTGCCGGAGTGGTCAGAGGTCATCATGCGCACAAACATTTAAAGCAGGTCTTGATCTGTGTACATGGCTCCTGCAAGATCCGGTTGGATGACGGACAGGAGAAGAAAATCGTGCCGTTGGATGATCCCAGCACAGGGCTGTATCTGGAATCAAATATATGGCGGGAAATGTTTGATTTCTCAGAGGATGCGGTATTAATGGTACTGGCATCGGAATTATATGATGAATCCGATTATATTCGTGATTATAACAGCTTTTTAGAATATGTGAATCGAGGATAACGAGATGGAGATCGAATACAGCAATTTTCGCAAAATGCATGCACCTATGGAACAGGAACTGTTACAGTGTTTCCGGGATATTTATGATAGCCAGTGGTTCATTCAGGGAGAGAAGCTACATCGTTTTGAGGAAGAATTCGCAGCTTATTGCGGCACAAAGTATTGTGTAGGTACCGGTAATGGTCTGGATGCACTGCAGCTGATGCTGCGGGCTTATGGGATAGGTGAAGGAGATGAGGTTATCGTTCCTTCCAATACATTTATTGCAACAGCATTGGCGGTCAGCTATACGGGAGCAACCCCGGTATTTGTCGAGCCGAAATGGGAGACGCTGGAGCTGAATCCGGAGAGACTGGAAGAGAAGATAACAGAACATACTAAGGGGATTATAGCAGTACATCTGTATGGCCGTCTTGCGGAGATGGACAAAATTCTTGAGATAGCAAAACGGCATAAGCTGTTGGTATTTGAAGATGCCGCACAGGCACATGGGGCAGAATATAAGGGAGTGAAAGCAGGAGCGTTCGGAAATGCAGCAGCATTTAGCTTTTATCCCGGGAAGAATCTTGGGGCATTCGGAGATGCCGGAGCCGTGGTTACGAATGATCGGGAAATTGCCGAAAAAGTACGTGCATTAGGTAATTATGGCTCTTATCAGAAGTACAAGCATGAGTTTAAGGGAATGAATTCCCGAATGGATGAGATTCAGGCGGCAATTCTGTCTGTAAAGCTCAAAAGTCTGGAACAGTGGACGGAGGAGCGGAAGAGAATTGCAGAATATTATTATGCCAATATCTGCAATAAATGGATAGAACTTCCGCAGAAGACAGAACAGAATGTATATCATATATTCCCGGTATTCTGTGAGAAGAGGGAAGAACTGCAGCAATATCTGGCAGATAGAGGAATCCATACCCTGATACATTATCCTACTCCGATGCATTTACAGGGAGCCTATAAAGATATGGGATGTTCCGCAGGTGACTTCCCCGTTGCGGAGAAGATCTGTGCAAGAGAGCTGAGTATACCGTTGTATCCGGGACTTACGGAGGAAGAGATCAGATATATCGTGGATGCTATGAATGCTTTTCAGGTGAATGAATGAAAGTGATAAAAAAATGGCTGATGGCTGATGAACAGAATACCATGAGACGTGCGGCATTATGGAATACGATAGCAAGCGCAGAGTATTCCCTGCAGTCAGCGGTGCTGCTCCTGGTGGTTACCAGAGTGGGAGGACTAACAGAGGCCGGAACTTTTACAATAGCATATACGGTTGCACAGATGATGGCAACCATCGGCAGTTATGCCATGAGAGATTACCAGGCATCGGATGTCAGTGGAAAATATAAGTTTTCTACCTATTGGACCTCCCGAATGATAACAATACTGGTGATGCTGATCAGCTGTATGGGATATGCGGTTTTGGGAAAGTATGCTGTGCAGCAGATCATTCTGATCGGCATTTTCAGCATTTACAGAACTGTGGATGATATAGAGGATGTTCTCCAGGGAGAGATGCAGAGAAAATATCGTTTGGATGTAGCCGCTAAGATCATGGCGGCTAGAATATTTATTGCAACGTTGTTTTTTACAATTGTGTATGCAGCGACGAAAAACTTATTCCTGGCAACAGCAACATTTGCTGTAACGGCAATCATAGCGGAAGTAGTATTGAATGCGCCGGTGCTGGAATATTTCAGCGAGATTCAATTTCGTCTAAATCGGGAAGGGGTAGCAGCATTGCTGATTACCTGTTTCCCTTTGTGTGCAGGCGGCTTTTTATACAACTACCTGGTAAATGCTTCCAAGTATGCTATTAACAGAAATATGCCGGAAATGTATCAAACTGTTTTTGGCATACTGTTTATGCCTATTTTTGTCATTAACATGCTCAGTGTGTTTATCTACAAACCTATGGTAGCAGAGATGGGACGGCTGTGGTCTGAAGGGGAAAAACGGAATTTCTTTAAAATAGTAATAAAACAGATGCTCATTATTGTAGGGCTGACGGGAATCGTGGTTCTCGGAGGCTATGTTATTGGATTGGATATTCTGGGATGGATCTATGGCGTAGATCTGGCAGAATACAGGGGACTTTTTGCAATACTTTTGTGCTTTGGCGGAATTGCAGCGATGGACGCTTATTTTGTACTGATCTTGACGATCATGCGAAGACAGAGAGTGGTAATCGTAGCATATGGAGTAGCTGCAGTACTGAATCTGGTTATGGCAGACAGATTGGTGAATACATACGGTCTGTCAGGTGCAGGAGCGGTATATGGAATTACGATGAGTGTAGTACTGCTATTGCTTGGGATGTTTATGTTACTGGGAAAAGGACGGAGACAGTAGAAGAATGAAGTGGAATGTAAAGAAGCAATGCTATATCTTTATATTTATATGGGCTAATTTATGCTATTTATGTGGGCAGTTATTGCAACAGCTGCTTTCTGTAACAGGTAGCGTTAATGCGATAGAAGGATCTGCGGAAAGCCAGCTGTTGAATACGCTGGATCAAATGAAGATATTTAAGATTTTAGAACAGCACAATGTGATTACGTTGTTGGTGATAGCTGCTGTCAGTGCCCTGATTGCGTTCGCCATTGTATGGAGATGCGGCTCAAAATTATTGAAGACCAAATGGTACGTGTTTCTATATGCATGGACCTATGCGATTCTGTTCATTTCTTATGATCAATTTGATTCTTTTTACAAAAACTATGGCTTTGAAGGTATAGACCTTTCTTTTTTTAACAGACTGATCATTTTTCTTATGTCACTGTATGCAGGTGCTTTTTTGCTGCGGTTGTCCTGGGAAGAGAAAAAGGTATTACAGGAGTATTTTAGTGGAAAGAATGCAGTTTTCTTTGCTATAGTACTTGCTTATGTTACTTTTTCCTGCAGTGGACAGAGATTATTTCTTTCTTCACAGACAGTTCCATGGAGTATTAATTTGATCACGGTGAGCATTTTCGTACTGTTTGCATATTGGTTGGTTCCGTTGTTCCTTATATTGCTGAATTTTTTGGAAACGAAAAAAATCGAAATTGTTTCGACCCAGACGGAAGAGAAACCGGGAAAGAAAAAAGCGGCTATCTTTATAGGGCTGGTATTCATCTGGGGTATATATTGGCTGATATCCTATCCGGCAGTTATTACTTTGGACGGCGTAGACGCATGGCGTGAAGTTATAGCTGGAGGAACCTTTACCACTGCGTTCCCGGCAGTGATAAAGGTCGTATGGAGAGCGTTGTACCATATTGTTCCGGCGGTGGGAATTGTATCGGTTTTACAGATTCTGCTGTTAGCCGGTATTGTGACAGCGTACATGGGATTTTTCATGCAGAAGGGATTGCCTTTTAAACGAACCGCACTGATAGCAGCAGTATTTGCTATCCTGCCATCGACCTGCCTGTACGTGATCACTCATGGAAGTAATATATATTATACTATTTGTATTCTGTGGGTTACTTTATACTTTATACGTTTTGTGGATGATAAAGAGTATTTTAAGAAGAATAAATGGGCCTGGATTGGGTTTGGCATTGCGATAGCGGGAACCTATTTATGCAGAAAGGAAGGCTTTGCTGTAGCGATAATTATCATTGCCTTCTTAGTGCTTATGGCAATTCGTTATAAGGCATACCCTGTTTTTGCCGCAATATTGTTGGCGGGTATTCTGATCTCAACAACAAACAGGATGGTATATAATAGTGATGTCGCTTATGATGATATGCAGGTAAGCAACCAGGGCGGAACTTCTTTGTTAAATGATGTTACACTGGCAACGTTATATTTTCATGGAAATATCAGCGAAGAGGATTTGAATGTAATACAGAAATATGCGAATATAGAGGATGTGGCAGCAAAGTATACGGATTTCCAGTATGACACGACAACAAGCGCGGTGCTGGGAAAATATATGGATGATTCAGAACGGGTGAATAAAATCGCATTTCACTGTATCAGTAACAATTTAGATATCGCATTCCGAGAACGACTTAATAAATCGGAATGCGTGTGGAATGTGATAAATGCAGAGGGAGCTTATCTGGATAGATGCTCGAGAGGAATTGTAGAGAATTCGCTTGGATTGGAAGCAAGAAATACCGTATTGACAAGATTTGTGCAGACGGCTTTGTATTTTCCGACTTTTATGTTTTGCGTGTCTGATGTATTTCTGTATAGGACTGGAATATATGTGTGTATTTTACTGGTATTTGCTTTATACTGGATTAAGAATCATAAAGCGGACAGATTGTGGTATCTGGTACCTGTTGCAGCGCATTTCTTAGTAATGCTTTTAGTATTGTTGTGGTCATGTTCCAGACATACGTGGAGTATCAATCTGATGGCGACAGCTGTGATTATTTACAGTCTGTTTGAGACCAAAGAGGTAAAGAATGAGTAAGCTATTAACATTTTGTATTTTAACCTATCGTAATTTTGATGGCATATTTGACACCCTGAGCAGTTTGTTTGAACAGGATTACCCTCAAATTGAATTGATTATTTCGGATGATGGATCGCCAAATTATGGAGAGCATATTGATGGGATAAAACAGTTCGTAGAGGAAAATAAGAAAAGCAATATCATAGATGTCAGATATAATCGTATGGATCCTAATGTAGGAACGGTAAAACATCTTAATGCCGTATTTTCTATGGCAAGAGGTGAGTATATCAAGGACCTGGGAGCGGGGGACACTCTGAACTGTCAGGATGCGCTGACTAAGTATGTGAACTACCTGGAGCAAAATGATTGTGATATTTGTTTCGCAAGAATGCGTGGGGTGAGACCAGATGGTGAATATGTATTCCATTTAGCTGCATGTGAGGACAACTATGATCTATTAAGATCTTTGACAGTAGAGCAGACATTAAATCGATTATTTGCAAGAAACTTTTTACCGGCTCCGGCGTGGTGTGGGAAGAAAGAGCTCTTTGAAAAGTATGGATATTACTCAGAAATTACAAAATTAATAGAGGATTATCCGTACTGGATTCATTTATGCAGACAAGGTGTACAGTTTGGATATATGGATGACCGGTTGATTGATTACCGTCTGGATGGAGTCTCAAGTGGAGGCTTTTATAGTGAAAAATTTATGGATGATATGGTAGCCATTTATCAAAACTGTATCTTTCCATACGACAGGCGCTACGGAATAATGCAGCCGTTTTATAATTGGTTGAAGAAAATGGGATTAAATGCTTATTATGCAAAGGCCCGATGGAGTGGATATTCTAAAGAGAAGAAAGTGATAGCGTATTTGAAATATGGAGTATTTTTTGCGTACATATGGCTGGGAAACTATAAGTATAAGAAAATGAATCAGTGAGAATAGAAAAGAGAGAATAGGTTGAGTAAATTAATCAAAAAAACATTAAACTTTATAAAGCACATAATTTTTGAAAGAGGATATT
>ERZ1034882.416-NODE-416-length-21522-cov-16.208925_pt1 | contig 21522 bp, 41 predicted proteins | sample MGYA00520606_ERZ1034882 | MGnify/ENA primary metagenome ERZ1034882 (study PRJEB33766, sample SAMN09781726) | gut metagenome | biome: gut microbiome | host: Homo sapiens | place: Madagascar | study: EMG produced TPA metagenomics assembly of the PRJNA485056 data...
CCAACACCGGAGACTGTTCAGCGGCAACCAACACCGGAGACTGTTCAGCGGCAACAGTGAAAGGAAAAGAAAGCGTCGCAATGGCCATTGGATACAATTCTAAGGCTAAAGGTTCACTTGGATGCTTTATTGTACTGGCAGAATACAAAGAGTTGGGATGCGAATACCACATCGTAGATGTGAAAAGTGCAAAAGTTGACGGTGAAAAGATTAAGCCAGATACATTCTATAAACTCATTAACGGCGAATTTGTAGAAGCAGATAAAGAGTAAGAAAGCCCTGCGGGTACCACCATACCGCGCAGAGCCACGTATCTAACTTAATTTGGCTAAGTTAAATACAGGACAAGTATAACACACCTTCCTGTATTTATCAAATAAATAATTAGGAGGGCATTTTTATGTCTAAAACACCACACATCCAGAACACAGAAACACCAACACTTGCAAGTGAGATCATTTCCGACCTCGAGAAAGAGAGAAAGAAACTCAAAGCCGAAAACAAGAATCTCAGAGAAACAGTCGTAACACTTGGCTTAATGCTGACAAAGATTTTGAAAGAAGGTGATATGCCACATGAAGATGCGAGATGAGAACCAGGTGCTTTTATCTGGCGATATCCCGGCAGGGTTCGTATTCTCACATGAAGAATACGGTGGAACCAAGATGTACGAGGGAAGAATGACAATATTTAGAAAGAGCACATCTTATGATATTCTTCCGATTATTGTGCCAGAATACATGATTTCAAGAGAAACAGAGCTAATTGCCAGTGTGTATGGCGAAATGCGAAGTCGAACAGTCCGGGAAGATGGAAAGAAAAGTCTTACAGCATATGTAAGAGCAATGAATATCCAGTACCTTGAAAGACTGGAAGAACACGACGCAAACGAAGTTTATCTGACAGGTTACCTGATTAAAAAGCCAACAATAAAGATGATTGGCACAAACAACGACAGGAAGCTGGCAAGAATACTTCTGGCAGTAAACAGGAGAAAGAAATCCGGATATACCAGATCAGACGCAATCAGTTGTTTGTGTTGGGAAGAAAACGCAGATGCAGTAGAAAATCTGAAAAAGGGAACAAAAATCAAGCTTTGCGGAAGATTCCAGAGCCGGGAACTGTGGTCTGAACAGAGCCAAGAATGGGTAACAGCGTTGGAAGTATCAGTAAAAAGATTAGAGGTTTTGTAATATGAAGAAAATCGAAGTAAGAGAAATTAGATTGACCGATTTTAAAGGTCAACAGGAAAAGAAAGTAGAGTTCGATCACAGAACAGTCGTTTCCGGGAAGAACGGGTGTGGAAAAACCACACTGGCAGATGCTCATATATGGGAGTTTTGCGATAAAGACTACAGTTTAAAGAGTAACCCGGATATTAGACCGGATGATGGTAGAGAATGTCTGCCAAGAGTTGATATTGACCTTGTAATTGATGGAAAACCGGTAAGCGTAGCGAAGTTCCAGAAGCGCACAGAAAGCAAGCCAAAGGACGGAAAACCGGGAAAGGTTGCATTATCCAACAAATACGAAGTCAATGGCGTTCCAAAAGCCGAAAGAGATTTTAAAGCCGATTTAAAAGAGCGAGGATTTGACTTTGACAATTTCCTGATGCTGTCACACATGGAAATATTCACAGACTTGAAAGATGCAGACGCCAGAAAGATTCTGTTTTCTATGTCAGATGGTGCCGGGAAAACAGATTTAGAGATTGCCAAGACAGTTCCAGATTGTGCCGAGTTGGTACCACTTCTGGAAACTTACAAGGCAGATGAAATTAAAGCTATGAACAGCGCGACACTGAAAAAAGCAGAGGAACAGTTAAAAGCTATTCCAAACCAGATTATAGGTATGGAACATTCAAAAGTTGATGCTGATGTCGCGGAATTGGAATTGCAGAAGAATGCCTTGCAGGAGCAGATTTATGACCTTGAAAAGCAGATTGCACAGTCAGGAAACGAGAAAGTCGGAGAGATTAAAGCAGAACTGGCAGGGTTGAGAACCAAACTGTTAGAGATAGAGTCAAAAGCTAAAGCAGACTTGCTAGAACAGAAATCAGCGGTTTGTAACAAAATCAGCACTCTTGAATTAGACAGGAATATCAAAGCATCAGAGTTGAACAGAAAGACTTCTGCATTAGAGAGCCTGAGAACACAGAAAAAAGATCTTCTCGAAAAGTTACAGAACGCCAGAACGCAATATCCAAAAATCAAAGATACGGAATGGGACAACACAGCCCTGGAAAACATTGAATCCGAGACATTCAAGGACACAGATGCCATTTGCCCGACTTGCGGTCAGAATCTTCCACCTGAGCAGATTGAACAGTTAAAGAGCAGATTCGAGCAGAAAAAACAGGAAAGAATCAATCAGCAGTTGAAAGCTCAGGAAGAATGGGAGCAGGACAAGAAACGCAAACTTGATGAAGTTATTCAGGTTGGAAACAAAGCGTCTGACGATATGAAAGAAGCGCATAAGCAGGAAGAAACTCTCACATCTGAAATTTCCAAACTGACAGGGGAATTAGAGCAGATTAAGACTTCTCTGGACACAGAAAACAAGAATCTGGAAGCCATACCGAAAGAGCCAGACTTCTCAGGAAACGCCGAATATCAGCAGATTCTTACATCAATCAAAGAGAAAGAACAGGAGCTTAATTCTCTGGATGATGGCGAAGAAGCAAAGAAGCAGCTTTCAGAGCAGTTATCCTGCAAGAAACAGGAATTGGCAGCAGTTAATCAGAAAATCGGAGAAGCCAACAACAATATCCGAATTGATGAACAGATTGAGAAGCTTCAGGAAAGCCAGAAACAGTACGCACAGAACAAGGCAAATGCGCAGATGATTCTGGACGAACTGAAATCCCTGAGCATGGCGAAAAATACAGCCCTTGAAGATGCGGTAAACCAGTATTTTGACGGTGTTAAGGTGAAGTTATTTGATACGCAGAAAAACGGCGAAGTAGTAGATGCTTGCATCTGGTATGTGCAGGACAAGGACGGTAACTGGAAGAAACTGATTGGGAACGCCAATACAGCCATGATGATGAAAGGCAAAATTGCCATCATGGACGGTTTACAGAAGTTTTACGGCGTGAGTTATCCGATATTCGTAGACTGTGCAGCAGAACTGGATAATAGCAGTCTGGCAGGAATTAAGGCAGATGCGCAGTTGATATTCCTGAAAGTTGCTGAGGGGGATATGACGGTAACAGAAGTTTAATAATTATCAGAAAAGGAGAACAAAAATGGCAGAAGTAAAAACATTCAACACTACTCTTTCAGTATGGACAAACAGTTATGTAGACCTGATGAAAGAAGATTTAGAAACAAGAGGAATGGAGTTCGACTCTTATTCAAAAGAATGCGTGGTGTCAGCAATGGCAGCTATTTATCAGATGATTCACGAAAGCGGAACTGATATGAAATCGGTCAACACATCAAATTTAAAGTCTGTTATGCAGAAAGTAGCAGCATTAAAGCTGAACGCAAACGCACAGCCGAGAGAGTGTTATTTCCAGATCAGAAACGTAAACATAGCGGCGAAAGGGCAGAAGCCTCAGTGGGAGAAGAAAATCGAATTTGCGATTGAGGGCGATGGGAATGACGCTCTTGTAAGTAGATATGGTGTCAATGTGGCTAAAGTATTCCCGTACTGGAAAGTTAGAGAGGGCGACAAATATACACCGCCGAGACATAAGGGCGTAGAGATTACACCGCCAGAATGGGAAGAATCTGGTGTAGGTAAGGTTGTCCGTATCGTATATCCAATTCAGTATAAGGACGGACATATTGAATATCTTTCTTGCGAAAGAGCAGATGTTTTGAAGAATCTTGCGGCACATATCAAGAATAATCTCCAGAATGAAACTTTTGGAATCTGCGCAGATAGATACAAAGCTACAGATGCTCAGAAAGCCCAGATTGAAGCGAAGAAAAAAGAGATCATGAAAAAGGTCGCTGATATTGGAGAACTTGAAGCAATCATTGATTGTGAGGAATTAAGACCGTATATTTCTCCATCTTATTACGAAACGCAGTCAAGAGAATCAATGATTATTCGTAAGATGCGAAACAACATTATGAAGTCTATTCCTAAGAGATGGGACAATCCAGTGCAGGCTTACGAATACAACATGATGGACGCTACATACAGAGAAGTGCAGGAAGAAATCGAGCAGAACGCCAATGCAGAAGAATTTGTTCCAGACGAGCCGGCGGCAATTGAAGAACAGCCGAAGCAGCCAACAGTTGCAGAAGTCGTAAAGACTGCCGAGAAAGAACCAGTTCCGGCAGCAGGACAGGAATCAAGCATCCCAGACTTTATGAAGCAGGAGGAAATGTAATATGACAGCACACGAAGTATTCACAGTATTAGGTCTGGTCGCATACGCCGTATTCTTTGTGCTTGCGTTATATGCAATCAGATCAAAGAAAGCAACACCGATGTTGGTAGCGCTGGTAATTTCCAGCTTCTTCAATCTGATGATTTCACTAACAAAATGATGTACTTCGACTGCATCAATTTTGATCGGTGCGATTCTGGAAAGTTTGGAAAATATATGGCTTGTATCGGGCGGTGTGAAAACTGCCCGTACTACGAGACAATAAAAGATTATTTTACGAAGCGAGGTGAGAACTACGAGGATTATATCGCAGGATGGAAAGATTAATCTTCCATATGAAATGACAGCGTTGCTTGTCTCAGATAACTACATACAGGCGGTGTTTGCCGGAGGAATACAGCAAAGCCCATATATGATGGCAATGTACTCGACACAGGATAAGTTACTGAGCGTGTTGGATGCGCTTGATGAAAAATTCATTGTAGGCAGAGATGATGGAATATTCAAATTCCCAGATGACGGCAAATAAGGAAAGTGAGGTGATTCAAAATGTTCATGCGAGTAATAAACACAGGAAGTCAGCCAGGAAACTGTTATTCGCTTAAATCCGAATCTGGTGAAATCTTGCTTTTGGATTGTGGATGCAAATACCCAGAGATTTTAAAAGGGATTTCCTGCAGAATATCGGATGTTTCGGGGTGTTTGCTGACTCATGAGCATGGTTAAGGAGACCATAAGAAGTCGTACAAAGAAATCTTGAACGCAGGTATCCAGATTTACACCAATGACGAGACAGTTGAGAGTGTAAACACAATCTCTGGTGAGCTGATGATCGGCTTGCCAGAAAAGAAATCAAAGGACATAGGTTCGTTCCGGGTAACGCCGTTCTACGTCCCGCACGACAAAACACCAAACTTTGCATACCTGATATCTCACGAAGAATGCGGACGACTGATATATGCGACAGACTTCTCATATTTGCCGTTCTCATTCAAGAACATGAGAATAAATCACTTCCTTATAGAATGTAATCATCTGGACGAATCACCGGAGCAGGGCTCATTCAAGTTTGAACACTCCATCCGGGGGCACAGCAGCTTATCTACTGTAAAAGAGATTATCCGAGTGAACAAGACCGCTTCGCTCAGAACCATAACGCTGTGCCACCTGTCAGAGGGATGGGGGAATCCGGAAGTGATGCAGAAAGAGATACAGGACGTTGCCGGGGATGATGTTCTGGTGCAGATCGCGAGACCGGGACTGGAAGTTGACTTGAATTTATGCCCGTTTTGAAAGGAGTGATGCCGGGTGGATCATAGAAAAGACATTGATGTAAACTACAGAAAAGTTTTTGCAATGAAGCGAGAACGAGAGAAGCGAATACAAGAGATATGTCCGGGCATTCCATATGCTAGCGGCATATATATATTTTACCGCATTGATGAAGCTGGGATAAAGCGAGCATACTGTGGACAAGCAGTTAGCCTTTGTGAGAGATGCGCGAGCCATTTAGGAGAATACGATCACATAGCGTTAAGCCTTAAAAAACATAAGTTTTATAGCAAAAGTAATCCCACTGGATGGAAACTTGCATATATGACATGTAAAAAAAGTGAACTTGATCAGAAAGAAATTGAAACAATCAAAGCTTTTGCGGATAAAGGTTACCAGATGTATAACATCACAGCAGGCGGCCAGTCGACAGGGAAGCAAGTGACAGGGCAATATAAACCACCAAAGACATATATGCAAGGCATACAGCAGGGTAAGAAATCCCTCGCCAGAGAACTGTCGCACATCATAGACACGCACCTGCAGGTTTCTCTAAAACCAGAGAAGCAGAGCAACAAGGTGTCAATCCGGGCTTTTGAAAAGTTCCAGAACCTGATTGATGAAAAAACATACGAAAAGGAATCATAAAATATGGATGATTTTAGACATCGAAAACATATGGAATGGAGACAGAACCGTATAGATATTTATGAATTTATTTTGAAATACTTAAATACACATAAAAGCACACCACCGACAAGAATCATATCTGATGAACTGGAAATCAGCATGATAGCCGTGCAAAGGCATTTGAGACAGTTCGAGGACGATGGATTAATTGTATTTCACGGAACCGGTTCGCGCAGGACATACGAACTGATAGGAGTAAAGAAACATGAAACTGTATGACGTATACGATGGAATGAAATATATCGGAGAAATGACCATTGACCAGATTTCAGAGTTTACAGGGAAAACAAGAAGCCAGGTATCAAGGGCAATTTACTCAGCCTGTTTACTCGATGAAAAATACGCAATTGTGTACGATGGCCGGGATACACTCTGTAAGTCGAACAAAAACGACAGGAAAATGCTGATGGAGTTTGATGCTCTGGCAGGCAAGATAAGGAGGGCTGTCGGATGGGAAAACTGAAAATCAAAAAGCCAAGAAGCTCAATCCCGGCACCGCTTAATATAACCAATTTTACAATGGAGCAGATTTCCAGACAGACCGGCGTAAGAATCGAATCTCTTAAAGCATATTTGGACGCCAGAGAACAGGAGATCAAAGAGCAACTTATCAAAGAATCTCAAGAAAAGCTGTGGAAAGCAGAAGATTATATCGCAGTAGCAAATATTTTAATTTCTGTAATTGCAATCAAGAAAGCATGGGGATTCAAGAAAGCGAACCAGAATTTCATTGATAAGATTACCGAAGCTGAAAAATATGTTGAGGAAATCGGAGTCGAAGCAGCATACAAGGAAATCAAGGAAGAAATGGGTTTGCAGATCGAATTTGATTCTTTTGATATTAACAAGGAATTTGGGTTTGGAGAGTATAGGGAGAAAGGATGAAGGCAATAGATGTAATCATAGAACAAGTAGAACAAGGCGTAATTTACGTAGAAAAAAACGGGGAATTTTGGAAAATAGCAAATAAAACAAATAACCCTTTTAAAATAATTCCTATAAAGCCGAAACGAATGGAAGTAAGACTAAAATCTGGATACTTAGGAATAGTTGTATGGAAAGATGGGAAACAGTATTTGATGCTTGCACACAGAGCAATGTGGGAACTTTTCGTTGATAAAATACCAGATAAAATGGACATAAATCATAAGAACGGAAACAAGCAGGATAATAGACTGGAAAATTTAGAGATAGTAACTAGAAGCCAAAATTTGAGGCATGCAATAAATACAGGACTTAAGGTATACAGCAATTATCCTAAGCAATACTCAGAGAAAGCAAAACAACTTCGGAATACAGGAATGTCGTTTTCAAAAATAGGCGAGACTTTGGGAATATCTCAAACAACTGCATTTAAAGCAGTAAAGTTTAAATCGTGAACAGTGTTGTGCCGGTTATGGCAGAAGCACTTGTGAAAGCGAATTGTCCATATCTGAAAGTCGGAGAGCGTAAAGCTGCACCGGTAATTTATATGCAGAATAACGGACAGGTAGCGTTCGGATAGGAGAAATAAATGGATTTAGAGCAAAAAGCAATTGAGAGAATTCGACTTGCATCTGATCTCTCGTTGAAACATTATGGAAAGCCACTTGTATGTACATATTCCGGCGGGAAAGATTCTGACGTGATGTTAGAACTCTTTCGTAGGGGGGGCATACCATTTGAGGTACACAATAGTCACACTACAGCAGATGCACCGCAAACTGTACGACATATACGAAAGGTATTTAAAATTCTGGAAGAAAAAGGAATTAAATGTGAAATAGAAATGCCGAAGTATAAAGGCGAACATATCACGATGTGGAAATTGATTCCATTAAAATTGATGCCACCAACAAGACAAGTTCGCTACTGCTGCCAAGTCCTTAAAGAAACAGGGTGTGCAAATAGATATATTGCTACTGGCGTGAGATGGGCCGAAAGCAGGCAGAGAAAAGAAAGAGAAGAATTTGAAAAAATTGGTGTGACAAAGGCAACTAAAGAAAAATTCACATCAATTATGCTAATGAACGACAATGACGCCAATCGCAGAATGAACGAACTTTGTATGCAGAAAAACAAAATGGTTGTCAATCCCATCATTGACTGGAAAAATTCTGATATATGGGAGTTTATTAATTCAGAACATATAGAAACTTGCGAGCTGTACAAATGTGGATATGACAGAGTTGGTTGTATTGGTTGTCCAATGGCTGGAAATAAGAGATATAAAGAATTTGCAGATTTTCCAAAATACAAGCAGTCTTATATTAGGGCGTTTGGGAGAATGCTAGATGTTCGAAAAGAAAAGGGACTAGAAGCCCAATGGGAGACAGGCGAAGAAGTTTATCTATGGTGGATGCAAGACAACAACGTAGTTGGTCAGATGGAATTATCTGATTTTATTGATTATTGAGGAATCATGGAGGACTGCACAATAGCGTGTCAGTTGCTTACATGGGGAAAGTGAGGACACAAAATGAAATTCAAAAGTAATGCAAAATATAACAAAGAACTTAAAACCGGAAGTATTTTCTATTTAAAAAGCAATTCTCTGGGAATCGTTATTCACAAATATGTTGGCTGTGGAGATTCGCTGTTTCTTAGTAGCAGCACACTGAACATTGACAACTACGATCTTGAAACAGAAGATTTTGGCGAAGCTGTCAGAAAAGCGAAAGAAGTTATCATGCATGAAGTTAAGAAAATCAGAGAGGATTCATACAGATTCTGTTCAGACAACAATATTGAATTTGACAGATATTAGGAGGACACAAAATGTTAATCAGAAGTCAGGATAAAACGGCACTGGTAAAGTTTGAAAACATTGTAGTCAATCTAAAACTCCCAGATTCATTAACTGTTATATGTTGGAGTTTGCAGGATGCGCAAAGAAGCGGAGGATATTTTGTTTTGGGAGAATATTCCACCAAAGCAAAAGGCATGAAAGTACTGGATATGATTCAGGAAGCCTATGTAAGATACGAATACGAAAAGGCATTCAAAACTGGGCTGACATTGTTCGAGATGTTTCAGATGCCAGAAGATTCGGAGGTGGAAGTATGAAATACAGGAAGAAACCAGTTGTAATTGATGCAGTGCAGTGGACTGGTGAAAATAAGCGAGAAATGTTTGATTTCCTGACAGATGGCAATTGTCCGGAGGAGTATATGACAACCGATTTCCCGATTGTATCCGATAATTTCTATATCGACAAATGGAAAGTGCTGGGCGGTCTGGTTATTAAGACACTTGAGGGTGAACATCTTGCAAACATTGGTGATTACATCATCAAAGGTGTTCACGGAGAATTTTATCCATGCAAACCGGATATATTCAAGGAAACCTATGAGGAGGTAGAAGAATGAGCGACAAAAGTAAAATTTACGATTACATAAAAAGGACGATAAATCCCTATGGAAAACCTTTCAAGGGAACTGCTTATGATCTTGGGGTTAAAATTATGAACTTCATTGAAAATATGGATAACGAGAAAGAAAATGGATGGATTCCGGTTAGTGAGAGATTGCCGGAGAAAGACGGAAGGTATCTGGTGACGTTTAAGAACGGAATAAAAGTTTGTATGGTAGGATATGGCTCTTGTAAGAGAACCGTACTGGGATATCCAATTGGACATGGCTGGTATAGCTTGGAAGAAGCGCAATATTATGCGGAGGACAGTATTATTGCCTGGATGCACTTGCCAGAACCGTATAAGGAGGAATAAACATGGAAATGTCAATTTTCGAAAAGGATGGCAAAATCTACACCAGATTCAAGGTCAGATTGAAAGAGTTTAGATCTTGGAAAGGTCTACTGAAGAAGCATGGTATTGATACTTCCGAGCTGGTCAAGAAAAACAGCAGATACATTTATTTCGAGAAAGAGGGAGACTGGATTAATGGGAAGATGTAAATTAGATTGTCCGTACGGTGAAACAGAGTGCTGCATCTGCTGCGAGAAACAGGATTCCTGCCAGTGCAGATGTGATGATATGGACAGCTACGAATATGCGGAGGAGTGTGAAGATTATGTTGTGAAGGAGGAGAAAGATGGGCAGATTAATTGATGCAGATAAATTGAAACATGCGATACATTGTGCATATTCTGATGATTTAGAGATTCTTGAAAAGATTGACGAACAGCCGACAGTTTTTGATGTAGACAAGGTTATTAGTGAATTGAAAAGAGATAAATTCGTTGAATCAGAATGTATCTTATCTGACGTACATCAAGGATATAATGCTGGACTGAACAGAGCAATAGAAATTGTAAAAGGAGGGTGGAGTTGAATGAGAGAAATTCTTTTCAAGGGAAAGCGGATTGATAATGGAAAATGGGTTGAGGGATATTATTACAAAATATCTGAAACAACCTATTGTTTTAAAGAGGACTATGAACGGAAACCAGTACCAGAACATCACTATATTTTGCAAGAGAGAATGACTGACTGGGGACTCCCAAATCAGATGGTACAGATTGAAATTGATCCAAAAACCCTCTGCCAGTTCACCGGGATGACCGACAAGAACGGGAAGAGAATCTGGGAGAATGATATTGTTGAGGCATGGAGCCAAGGCTCAAGAGCAATAGGTACAGTTAAACAGCGTGTAGATGGACTGTGGATTATGTCTCCAGCTTGGCAGAATCATGAGTTCTGGGAGTTGAAACCGAATAGTAACGGAGAAACCACGGTAGAGGTACTAGTTAATGCCTTTGACAATCCAGAATTATTACAGGAGGAACACAAATGAGTAGCGCAAGTGTAAGATTTGGGACAAAAGCGTATGTATGCGCAAGGTACTTCCTCAGACCGGGAAAGTGCTTTAAATACATCGACCAGCGTGGCGAAGATGCCACAGAACACGTCTATGAGGTCATGGCATTATATCCGTACTGCGTCCTGTTAAGAGATACCAGAAACGGAGTCAGGACTTGCCCGGGTTACAATACGTTGAGTCTGATGCTGGTAGGAAGTGAAACGTATGAGTAAAGGCAAAGATATTTCTACTATGTTCACAAGAGAAGAAAATAAAAAGAATGGAAGACTTGGGTATGGAATGGCTACCAGAGAGAAGGAAGATGTTATCAGCCCTGCACAGTATGGAGCATTCTTGCAGAAAAGAGGTAAGAGAAAATGAGTAAATCAGTGTTAGTGTTGGATACGCCAGAGAATTGTATATCTTGTTCAATCAGTCGAGATTGTAGCGATATACTGGAAACATGCACCTTTTGCCCGATTACAGGAAAATGCGTGCTCGATAAAGAAGCAGAAACGATTCCTGATTGGTGTCCATTGAAGCCATTGCCGGAGAAAATGAAAGTAACTGGAATTTACAATTATGCGTATTTAGAAGCAGGAGGCAAACCGCCGAGCTATAAGATTGGCTGGAACGATTGTATTGATGCGATCGCAGGAGGAAATAAGGGAAAATGAGAGGTGAAAAAATATGATTGATTTAAGAAATACATGCATTCTGGTTAGAACACCAGAAGAAAACGAGAAATTACTTAAGGAAGCTGAAAAACAGGGATTTCATTGGGATTCAAAAGACGATTGTAAACCATTGCCAGAACAATGTTTTCCAGACATCTTAAGGTTTTACAACAGCAAAGTTATTACCCAAAGAGTATATGTTAACGAAAATTGCAATTGTTACGAAGCATCAGAACTCCTCGGGACGAAAGAAATGACGGCAAGAGAATTTATTGAGTGGTATGTCAATATGAGATCTTTATGCAGAAATCGCATATGTGCAGAATGTGTATTTAGCGAAAAGAATACTAAGTGTAACCGTAATTTGTGCAATACATGCAACTGGAAAGGCAACATTGATGAATTTCTAGAAATTGCGAAAGTATGCATTCAATCACCCGAAAAGAAAGCAATTGATACTCTTGAAAGTTTTATCGAGAATCCAGATCGTGCAGTATTAAATGATGAATTTGTAAATGCGTTGAAGTTGGCGGTGGAGAAGTTGAAAGAGGTGAAGTAGATGGAGAGATTAACAGAAAGAGAAAGAAATGTTGATAATACAGGAGTTGCAAAGGAAGAAATTACGGATGGATTATTAAAACCATTCGCAGATAAAATTCTTACCAAACTTGCTGATTATGAAGACTTAGAAGAACAGGGCTTGCTTGTGAGATTGCCGTGTAAGGAAGCATACACACAGTCTGGAGATTATGTTTATCTTATTGATGATTATGAAATTGTTGAATGCGTGCATTGCGGATTGAGTATCGACCCATTGAGCGGTAGAGCTTACATTACACTTGCGACAGATGAAAAGATTTTCCCTTATAGAAATCCAGACCCAGAGCAGGACTTAGACCCTACTGATTGGTGTACTAATGTGACAGATGCCGAGGCAAGTGAACTTGGTAAAACCGTATTCCTCACCCGTGAAGAAGCTGAGAAGAAGTTGGAGGAGATGAAAAATGAATAAATGTTGTGCTAGCCAAGATGGAATATGTAGAAACTCTATCCTATTTGGCACTAAATGCAACGGGTACAAAGAAAGATGCACACTGAGGCCATGTTATGAAAACCTCGAAAAGATGGCAAAAGGTTATCAACATAATTTGAGAAAAATGTTTGGAGTGGAGGATTAATATGAAATCGGAAGAAGCAATTGAAATCTTGCGAGAACGAATTGGCATAATCAAACAAGACTGGTCTCTTGTTGAATATCAGAAAGCGTTGGAACGTGCGGTTAAGGCATTGGAGAAGCAGATTCCGAGGAAAGTGAACAACTTGAGCGAAATATATTTAGACTTCGGAATAGGAAAAAAAACAAAAGTTGGTGCTTACGGTAACTGCCCAAATTGTAATTACAACATAGACATTGTTAGCAAATACTGCACTAGATGCGGGCAGAAATTAGATTGGAGTGAGGAAAAATGATAGAAATAATATATAAACTGATAATATGCCACTTGATCGGAGATTATGTTCTTCAAAGCGATTTTATAGCAAAAACCAAAGGAGAAAACTGGTATCACTTACTGGTTCATTGCCTTCTTTATTCAGTTCCTTTTTACATAGTGTTCGGGTGCTCATGGAAACTTGCCTTTGTAATAACCATGCATATAGTAATTGACCCTTTAAAGGCACGATACAACAAGATAAGTTACATGGCAGACCAAATTATACATTATGTGACACTTTTAGTTTATTTATTCTAAAAAAGGCAGGAATTATGATAGATAAAACATGCAAAACTTGTATTGAAAACGACAACGGGCTGTGTGACCGCAAAGGCATCCTGATAGAGGAAGATGATACCTGTGAAAATCACACAGAAAACTGGAAGGACTCTTTATTGGAGAAGTTCATCCGAAAATCAATGTGGTAAGGGCGGAAACGTCCTTGCCAGACGGGAAGGTGGCTAAATGACAAAGGTGAGTTGGATTCGATTAGAAATAGATATGTTTGACAACAAGAAAATCCGACATATCAGAAAACTTCCAGAGGGGAACAATATCGTACTGATCTGGATGATGCTCTTGACGATGGCAGGACGGTGTAATTCAAACGGGATTATTTTTCTGACAGAGAATATACCATATACAAATAAAATGCTGGCTGACGAATTGGACTTTGACGAGAGCGTGATTGAACTTGCACTTACAATCCTTGAAAAGTTCGGCATGATAACCAGAGACGGAACATTGCTTTCAATTCCCGGATGGGAAGAACATCAGAATATTGACGGGCTTGAAAAAATCAGAGAGCAGACCAGAAAGAGGGTTGCCGAACACAGAAAACGCCAGAAAGAGTTGTCAGAAGAAGAACGCATGCCGGAGATTCCAGAGCAGATTTCTTGTGAAAAAGATTTAGTCAAGCCAGGTGACGTACAGAAAGTCGTAGATGAGTGGAACAAGCTTCAGCAGTTCGGGATTCAGCCAATCGCACGGATGACGGCAAGACGAACTCAAATGCTGAAAGCAAGAATCCGAGAATACGGCATGGGCAAAGTAATGGAAGCACTGAAAAATGTGCAAAACAGTGACTTCCTTATGGGAAAGAAAACTGATTTTATGATAAGCTTTGAATGGTTCGTGAAGCCGAACAATTTTTTAAAGACACTCGAAAATAAATATCACAACAGGGAGGATATGCGAAATGGAACTGACGCAACTCGAAGAAATGTCGAACCGCTCGTCCCACTTGGAGAATGGAACGGAGAAGAATCAGACACCCCGTTCGCTTGAATGCCCTGAATGCGGGGACAGCGGATGGAGATGGATAAGAGACACAAGCGGCATTCCTTATTGTGAGGAATGCCCTTGTGGAATCAGGAAGAGAACAATTCTTGAAAATCAATTGAAATTCGCAGAGCTTCCAAGCGTGTTTAAAGGCTCAAATTTCAACGATTTGAAGTCAAGCGTATATTTGAACGCTGAGAGCCGAAAAGTATTTTCTCAGGCGGCTCAGGCGGTAAATTATTGGTTCAAAAACCTTCCTGACATGCAGAAGAAAGGAATAGGATTGTATCTTTTCTCAAATGCAAAAGGTTCTGGCAAAACAAAAACAGTATGCAGCTTGGCAAATGAGATCATGAAGAAATACCAGAAACCAGTCAAGTTCACCACATCCCTCAAGATTCTCGATGAGATCAAGAACACATGGGGAGATAAGGGGAACGCGGAAGGAAAGCTGATAGAGGATTTGTCCAGAACAGAAATCCTTATCATTGATGACTTCGGTGCTGATTCTGGTAAAGACTGGATTAATGAAAGGTTCTATAGCATTATTAACGGTCGGTATGTCGACAGGAAAATCACTATATTCACAAGTAACTGCCAGATTTCAGAACTGAAATATGACGAGAGAATCACCAACAGGATTCTGGAGCGGTCACTAGAAATCCCTTTTCCAGAGGAATCTGTCAGGGTGCATATGGCACAGCGCATCAGAATGGAAATGGTACAGGGGATGCGAAGATGAGGACGATAAGCGAAATGTACAGGCGTTCTGGAGGAACAGCATACCAGCACAATTGTTCTGAATGCAGATTTTTCCGGGATGGGAAGAAAAGCAAATGCTTACTGTACGGAGAGAGCCGGGACTGGCAGGGGAAATTCATTGCTTGTAAATATATCAATCTCGAAGATGATATGCCGGAAGGACAGATGAATATTTTTGATTATGTGTGAAAGAAAGGAGGAACGAGGAGCCGCTGGCCAGCGAAAGGATATCCCGGTTCCTCCTTATTTTTTATGAATAATGACGACTTGAAATATGCAATTGAGAATGGTATCATCAATTTGTCTCACATACAAGAGCAAATTGAAATGAATAAAAGGGAAGAAATTTTAAAAGAATACAGAAACAGTATGTGGAAAGCATCGGACGGATATTGGAAAATCCGTATGACTTACGATGAAACCGGACAGAGAAAGATGTTCAAGCGGAAGTCTAAGAAAGACTTGGAAGACCTGATTGTAAAAACCCACCGGGAAAAGATTGAGAATCCAAAGATTAAAACCATATTTGAGGAATGGGTGCAGCGTAAATTTGACTTGAAAAAAATATCTGTGCAGACGTACCAAAGATACCACCAGGATTTTACCAGATTTTTCGGAACGCTTGGCGAACAGAAAATCAGGAGCCTTGAACCGGGTGATATCAGCAATTTTCTGGAAGAGCAGATTAGTGAACATAATCTGACTGCAAAAGCCTTTTGTAACCTCAAAACAATTACCAGAGGTACCTTGAAATGGGCAAAGCGCAATAAACTGATTGACTGGAATGTACAGGAATTATTCTATGACCTTGATGTAACGGATAAATCTTTCAAAAAAATTATCAAAGAAGACTCTAAGGAAGTTTTCAATGATGCAGAGATGGGAAGAATCATAGAATATCTAAAAGAAAATCAGGACATGGTGAATCTTGGAATACTGCTCATGTTCGTAACCGGCCTGAGAGTCGGGGAGCTAAGCGCCTTAAAGTGGGAGGACTGGGATTCGAATACCGGAATAGTCAAAATCCGAAGAACCGAAGTCAGACATTACGAAAACCACAAAGGAATTTTTGAAGTCAAAGATTTTCCAAAGACGGAAGCCGGAATAAGAAATGTAGTAATTCCGCAGGGGTGTGCATGGATTATTCAAAAGCTCAGGAATATGTCCGTATTTTGCGAATATATATTCTTTACGGACGGTCACAGGATAAACACCTACTCATTCAGAAACCGGCTCCGGACAGTATGCAAGAACACGGGATGCGTTCAAAAATCACCGCACAAAATACGAAAAACCTATTGTACAATCCTCTTAGATCACAGCGTAGATAACCAGATGGTAATATCACAAATGGGTCACGCCAACATCTCATGCTCAGAAACTTATTACCACCGAGACCGAAAGAATCTTCAAAAAAAGCAAAAAATCATGGACAGCATAGATGAATTTATGGTAGTATCGAGATAGTTTTTGGTCATTTTTTTAAAGAGGGAACAGCTAGGGAACAAAAAGGAACACCCTGGGAAAGTTAGAAATGTTGATTTTATGGGAAAGATAGCAGTTTAAAGATACGTTCGATTCCCGTACTGGCTGCTAACGAAAACCTTGTAAAATCAAGGTTTTTTGTGCTTTTTAGGGGTATGTAAAATAGCCGAGGGAACAGGCTAGGGAACAGAACAAATATTCGAATTAAAACCATAGGAGGAAAGCTTGTGTGTGAGACACAGGTAAAACCATTGTAGACGGCAGAAATGCAGTCTTTTTTTGTTGCCAAAATTATGTTAATATGATTGTATGGAGGTGGTATTTGTGATACATACCGCATATGACGTAATGAAAGAATACCTGATAACTGGTGCACAACTTGACGGGCAATTCCAGATACCAATGCTGTCAAAAGTAGATTTCTCACCGGGCAAGTCAATTGACTTCGTTTCTTCAAAGTCCAGATCATTAAAAGGCCATAAAGACCTGACGGTAAATTTCTACATTGATGACAAAAGTTTTCTGCAGGTATGGAACCAGCCGGACCAGTACATTGAGCACTTAAAATGTTTTAATTCAGTTTGCAGCCCAGATTTTACAATTGCTTCCGGGATGCCAAGTGCGTTGAACATCTACAACCTGTACAGAAACCATGCTCTGGGATATTATTGGACGATTATGGGCGTTAAAATCATCCCGTCCGTAAATATTATCAGTCCAAAGGAAATGCCCTGGATATTCGATGGAACGCCGCGAAGGAGCACGGTATCATGTTGCACCAATGGCAGAGTGCGGTCGAAGTCTGCTAGAATGGAGTTTTGTGAGAATTTTAAAGAAATGCTGGAAGTGATTGAGCCAACGAAGGTTGTGATCGTAGGTATCGTGCCGGACGAACTCAATGTGGATGTGCCAATAATAAACCTCAATTCGCGTAGCCAGAACATGAAGGAGATGTTCAGAAAGGAAGGACCATGGGAACAGTCAGTAGCGGATCAGCAAAACGAAGGAACAAAGAAACCGGTCGGCAGAAGAAGCGCCGAAGCAGACTTTTCAGTATTATGGAACGAAGAAACATGACTGGAAAAGACGAATTGAATGTAATGAAGTAAAAATTTACATCACGCCGAGCTACATTATAGAAGATTATATACAGAATGCATAAAAAATAAAAAGTCGCAGGTCTGAATTAGTTTCAGATTTCTGCGATTTTTTTTCAGATTTTCCCAGTTCAAGCTGGACCGGTTTTGATGCTGCTTCTGACTTGTCGTACATTTCCTTAGTACTCTTGACTCATCCCGGGACCGTCCCGGCAACCGCCAACCGATCAGTAACGGGCCGCCACTGGGAGCCTATGGAACCCCGCCGCCCGGCATGATCTGACAAAGCCAGAGTCAAACAATACAGCCCGCCGGGGATAACCCGGGAGCGGACCGGGAACAGCTGCAGAAGCACAGAACCAGCGCCAGACACAGTCAGAAGCAAACATTGTAAAATGCGCTTTAAAAACGTTTTTACGCAGTTATGGTAAAATATACAGAAATCACATAAAACGCGCTCAAAAATCCAAATACGGCGTTATATGAGTATTTAAGGCACAACCGACCAAGCAAAAACGCCTAAAAGCGTACAGAAACAAGACCGCCGGAGCGATCACGAACAAAGCCCGCATAGCTTCGCACAATCTGAAAACGTAAAGACCAGACCGGGAAAAGCATCCGCGCAACTATACAAAGTAATAATAACCCCGTTGCGCTCTGCCGTCAATCCCTGTCATCAATTCGATATTTGACGATTTAAGGAGGCTTTATATGCTTGCGATAAAATATTACCAGAATCCCACTAAAAGCCGTTAAAACGTCAAATAGGAGCCAATACAGCTATATATAATTGTCAATGTGCATCAAACCAGAGCACAAGCCCCGGCGAAGTCCCGACACAGGTCACGAACCACCGCCGCCCGGAGCGGATGCAGGACAGCAGAAAAAGAGCAGCGCTTTTACTGCTCTAAATAGTTTACGTTTGCAACTTGGGGCAAGTCCCGGAAGAACTCAGAAAAGCCACCGTCAGTGATGTTATACTGGCGGTCAGATGTTGGAATCATACAGCCGCTTTTTATTTCCATACAGGAAAGTTGTAAATATCCTTGTTTTTTCGTGGATTTATGCAGGGCATACCGTAGAAACGATACAGCCCCAGACTGACACCGTACCGGCGGCAAGTCGTACCAGATTAGTGGGACAGAGCCGGAAGCGACCGCAAAAAAGACCTCTGCGGCGGCTTTGGTTGCTGTTTCTTTTATTTCGTTTATTTCGGAAAAATCGCGGCTTTTTATTGCCGCGGCTGTCTGTTTTGGCGTTGGTTTTATAATCTTTTTTATCATTTCTTACCCTCCATTTAATTAGAAAAACAGGCGGGAAAGTCCCACCCGGAATTAATGAGCATTGTTATAATATGCCTGTTCTAGTTCATTGCATTTTTGCCACAGTTCCGCATCTGACCCCATAACCCTTGAAGCATCAGCCCACGGCACATTGTCCAAAAGATATTGATAACGCTTGATTTCCGGCATAGAATGCAACCAGTTTTCCCAGTTTGCGCGGTTAGCATCTGCGGCATGTTCGATTTTTAACAGATCAGCCCCCGGGACATATCCGGATTTGACATACCACGAAATTTTGCCGCAGTCCGCAATGTGCGCAATAATTTTATAGTCTCCATTTTCTTCTACTGCTTTATTACAAACAGTTGTTCCATTTCCAAGACAGCACATAAATAATTCGAATTTTCTCATCTTTTAATCCTCCTGATTATTATTTTAAAAGACCGCCAGGGAAATGCTCCCCGGTACGCTTACCGGTCTGTTAATCGCAGATATACGACCAAGAATTTACTTTTGTTGTTCCGTATCTTTTTAAATATGTGTCAATTCGTTTTTCAAATGCTTTTCTGACTTCTTTAAAACCGTCAATAATTTTCTGGATATCGTCCGCACCCAGCTTTTTTATATCCTTGCAATTAATCCAACGCATTGGGGTAAATTCTGGATTATATCCGGTTTTCACCACCGTAAAAGCCTTTAATTTGCTGTCGTCTGGTTGCCCCATATAATGAGTATATGTATAACACTCGTATTCATAACCGCTCAAACATTTTTTCGAGATTCTCTATATTAGAATCAATATTTTTTAGATTTTGTTCTTTAAAATATTGCTCACTTTTTCGAGCTAATGCTGCCATGTCTTCGGCGTCTTTCATTTCTTCATTGGTGCAAGTACCATAAGAGCCAGCACCAAAACAAAAGTCCTTTTTTATAGATGGTTTTTCAATATCTGCGATATCTCCATTTGAAAATTGAATCACATAAGCACAATTTTTCTTTGCAAAATTTTGCATGTACTCATCTTCCCAGACCTCTGTTTTGATAATATTCATGTACATTTCTTTTAATTCTTTTTGCGTCATAGCTGTTATACCTCTCTTTTTATTTTTTTAAAATCCGGCGGTTGCGTTGGGGCTACGGCTTGACCGCCGCCGGAGAGAATTATTTAATTTTTGCATCTGTCCAAAGATCAAGGATAGAGCGAAAACAATTTAAGTCATCAACCAGGAAACCGCCGTCATTAATATGGAATATTGCGTAATCTCCATACTTCTCATTTATATCCTGTACATAATTATAAAATTCCTCGAACCGTTCCAGGCGGTCAGCGTCGAGCATGTACCACTTATGTCCAGCCGGAAGCGTTTTTATAAAGTTTTCCGCGTTTACTGGATAACTAAACAATCCGGAAACTGTTATTTTGCTTTTTTTGTCGTCCTGTGTGGTGCGGTCAATCATTGTAAACACCGCCCAATTTAATCTATTCAAATATTTGTTTGCCATTGATTTTTTCCCCTATTAGAGTTATAATAACTTTGCTGGTATTTTAATAATTATATTTAGGGCTTCGGGCTTTCCGGAGTCCCTTTTTTATGCTGACATTTTATAAAGAATCAGAAATTTTAATTCTTCATACTGTCTGGAGTTAATCCCTGCGAAGTCGTTCCCGATCAGCTCAAAGAGTTTTGTCAACTTTCTTTTTGTGTGGGCCTTTTCAATCTGACCCAGATAGATGTTATATCTCATTTCTTAATCCTCCTGAGACTTAAAACAATATCGTCTTTTATGTCATAAGTGCCGCGGCTGTCGAACGTGATGACAACTGGTGTGTTATTTTTCAGTCTTGCATCGAATCCCCATTTCTCCCCGCGAATGTCGGTTACTGTCTGGGTTTTACTGTGATATACGCCCGGCATCGTGTATATGCTGGCGTTCTGTGGTGCGTGAGCGAGTGCGGCGATCATTGCCGCGATGATAAGTTTTTTCATGGTTGTTTACCTCTCTTTCTTACTTAAGTCTAATAATTAATCCTAATTCATTACTTTTATTTGATCTTGTGATGTAGAAATCAAGTACCGCATCATCAAAATACTTTTTACAGGTCTGGAGCATTTTTCCACTCATTTCCCACTCTACAAATTCACTTTTGCCGCCTTTCTGGATTTCGAAGAAATCACAGTGCATTGTGTTAAATAAATCTAAAAATTTAATCATGTTTATCCTCTCTTTCTCCCGGCTCTGTGTCCGGGTTGGTTGTTTTCTGTTGATGGTTATATGATAACACTAAAATTAGTGCGTGCCAACACTAAAAAGAGTGTTTTTAAAAATTATTTTGTATTGCTTTTTGATGTTAATTCAATTATAATGATTTCATAAATAACAAGGAGGTTTTATAATG
>ERZ1034882.417-NODE-417-length-21448-cov-12.342869_pt1 | contig 21448 bp, 18 predicted proteins | sample MGYA00520606_ERZ1034882 | MGnify/ENA primary metagenome ERZ1034882 (study PRJEB33766, sample SAMN09781726) | gut metagenome | biome: gut microbiome | host: Homo sapiens | place: Madagascar | study: EMG produced TPA metagenomics assembly of the PRJNA485056 data...
CTTCTCTTTTCCGCTCTTTCGCCCCACACACTACCTGGCAAAAGAAATCTCCACATTCCGAGTCCAAGCAATCGTGTCATTTTCCACTGAAATATAAGGCAGTTCGAGATCCAGCCGCTTATTGATCTGTTCGTCGAGGAGTGTCCCGAGATTGGTCAGCTCGATTTCATGATCCGGCTCATGGTGCTGCAGAAAGGTTTCAAGATAGCTTCCTTCATCCTCTGGCAGCGAATCCGCCAGTCCGAGCAAAGCCTCAATATCTCCCGTCACACAGACATAACTGTTTCGTGGGAATACCTCGCTCTCCCGCAGGTAATCCAGAGTCTCGCCCAATCGCGCTCTGTCTTGAAGCAGAGATTCACCGATCACAAACACTTTCATATGATTGCAGTCTGCAAGGTTGCTGAGTTCTTTCTCATAGGCAGTCAGCGCTTCTGCAAAATTTCCGCCTTCTGTGAGCGGCACCCCGACATTCGCCTCTTCCATATCCGTGTTATCCTTCTGGCTCAGTTCCGGGAAGCCATAGGCAAATCGGATACGCTCTTCCTGCACGTCCGCGATCGCCATCATCGGAAAGCAGCGATCTTCGAGTTCCGTTGCACCGCAAGCACACAGACAGCATAATATGCCGATACAGCCGATCACACTTACGCTTTTCTGCAATATGGTTTGAAAGCAATGCCATTTTCCCATTGTATTCTTTTTACCAGCTTTCGTTTGCTTCCAAGCGCTCCTGTTCGTACTACCATCCATCCCTGTCACAAATTCTCCTTCCAAAACACACGATTTCCTACTAACGTTCTTCTATTGTAAGGAACGATTTCCTGTTTTTCTATACTTTCCCCACACGACGATTATAAGCGGAAGCAGGATCAGAAGCGGTATCGCAACATATGTCATATAACCTTCGAACCACTCCGCAAACGATCCATAACAGAAGCCCTCCGCCACAACAAACACCAGCAGGAAAGCGATGATCGTTGACCATACTTTTGCATTTTTTTCTTTCTGCATTTTCAGACCATCGCCTTGACGTTCTGCATTTCCATGTCCTGTAAATTCTCCGCCAATCGCTGCAATCAGCTGCTTCGCATAAAACAAAAATACATTGATGAGTGCAAAAAGCGTGAAAAACCATATCGCAAGCAGAAACGCATCCAGCCGCTTTAGAAAGCTGCCCCGCAAATGAATGTTACTCATCAGGGTGAGCGCAGGATAGCGCATCTTAGCCATCGCCCGTTCTCCGAAGCTGCCGAGCAGAATCAGATCAAATAAGGAAAAGACAATGACTGCCACCCAAAGCGCCCGATACACTGCCGCCACCATTTTTTTCTGTGCGTCTTTCCTCACATATGCAGGGAAAAATAAGACGAGGAACATTGGCATCAGATACTCAAACACAAGCAGACCTTCCCCTGCCACCTCAGACACCGGGGTTGTAAAAAAGGAATGCAGATAAACCGTATTTACATCGCTCGCCGCAATCCAAAGAAGCAGAAAAAGTGGCACAAACAATACCCAGAACAAGCTCTCATACACCCTCGCCCGGCTCTCGATTCCTGACTGGATCGCATACGCCGCCACCGCAAGAATCAACAAGAAAAGCAACGTATAAGATTCGCCGCCGACCAGGCCTTTTTTCATGACATCCGCAAAAATATACGCACTGTAGGAAGCCTCAAGAATGCAATACGCTGCAAAGAAACAAAGCATCACAAGCGCGCCCCACCGCGGCAGAGACTGTCGTACATAGGCAATCAGATCGCTGTCCATCCTGTTCATGATCCACGCAAGATACCACAGATACAGGCTTGCAAACAGACCTCCTGCAACGATTGCAAAGACGCCATCGCAGCCGGAAGTCCCCGCAAGCTTCGCCGGAAGAACGAGCGTACTCATTCCGATAAAATCAAACACGAATAAGCGGAACACCTGTCTTGTCGATATCCGATTATTATTTGAAAACATTGCATTCCACTCCTTTTTATAATTCTATTATCAGGCGATTGTGGTCGGCGAGCTCCGTGACAATCGTTTCACAATCATCTAATTCTATGATTACTTGGGCGCATCCGACCCAGCACCTCTTTTATTTTTCAGACGCACCCGCTCACCGCGTCTTGCGTAAATGGGTCTGCTTGTCATCATGCGAAGCGGTGCCCGCCAGATCGTATCACGCATATCCTCATACCCATTCAGATCCGCCCCGGTAAAAGGCATCAGATACGGAATTCCGAAGCTTCGCAGTCTTGAGAGATGGATTAGCACTGTAAGTAATCCAAGCAGGAATCCGAAGAATCCAAGCCACGCAGACATGAGGATCATATAAAATTTCAATATCCGGAACGAAAAGGCAAACTCCTCATTCGGAATGGAAAACGAACAGAGTGCGGTAAACGCCACAACGATCACGACGATCGGACTGACCAGATTTGCATCCACTGCCGCCTGACCAATGATCAGGCCACCGACAATGCCAATCGTATTCCCCATCGCGCCCGGCAGACGCACGCCCGCCTCCCGCAGAAGTTCAAACGATAACTCCATCAGAATTACCTCAAGCGCTGCCGGAAAAGGCACCCCGATCCGAGCCTCCCAGAAGGAAAGCAAAAGCGGTGTCGGAAGGATCTGCGTATGAAAATTCGTGACAGCAAGATAAAGTCCAGGCAAAGTCATCGAGAAAAATGCTGCCATATAACGCAGAATTCTTGCAAAGGTCGCAACCTCAAACCGGTTGTAATAATCATCACTTGTCTTTAAGAAGGAATTGAGATCTGTCGGCAGGATCAGAGCAACCGGTGAGTTGTCGGACAGAAGCACCACGCGTCCCTCCATGACCGCAATCGCCGCACGATCCGGTCTCTGCGTGGTCTGAAACTGTGGGAAAGGGGAATACCACTTTTCTTCCGCAAGCTGCTCCACAATACCGCTGTCCATAATTCCGTCGATCTCGTAATCCGCAAGACGCCTTTTTACTTCCTCGATCACGGATGGGTAGGCAAGATCTTCCATATAGACAAGATCGATCGCTGTGTGGGAACGGATGCCACAGTTGATTTCCTGCACCTTGACTCTTGTGGACCGGACACGTTTGCGAATGAGTGCGGTATTGGTCTTCACAGAATCGGTAAATCCTTCCTTTGAGCCACGGATGACTTTCTCGGAATCCGGTTCCTGCACATCCATCCCCGGATAGCCTTTGTCGGCAATCTTTAACGCCTTATCATATCCATCTACGAACAGAATCGCATCTCCGGTCAGCATGCCGGCTGCTGCATCCTCCACATATTCATACGGTGTCGCATCCACAATGCCAAGCGCATTCGTATCCAGCACCTGGCGCATCTGATCTTCCGGAATCTTCTCAAGCGCTGCGAGCAGTCTTCCAAGTGCTGTATTCTCAAGAAGTGTGTTGCTTACCGCAACCTCAATGTATGCAAGAAAACACAGTGTGCCATGTTCTGCGCCAAGCCACATCGGGCGCATCTTGATGTCCGCGCAGTCTGCGAAGATTTTCTTATATTGTGCGATGTTTTCATCTATGTTTACCGATATTTTCGTCTTTTTTTCGTTCATGCTGAATTTTTCCTCATGCCCTATTATTTTGCTTTTTCGTATATGTGATGTTGTCCTCATCCCCAACACAAAAAGGGATGAACGCTCACACGTTCATCCCTTAGAATGTTCATTATTTACAAATATATACATTTACTCCTGCTGCTGGATCACATTCTTGACCGCCGCAGCCTGATTGGCAACATGCTCATGCATTGCACTCTCCGCCTTCTTCACATTGCGCTCCTTAAGTGCCAGAAGAATCGCTTCATGCTCCCTGATCAGCACCGGATAGTTCATCGGATCCTTGATATACTCCACACGGTACCGGTACACCTGCTCACGCAGATTGTTAAGCAGTGTCTCCAGCTTCGGATTGCCGGTTGCCTCATAGATGACATCATGAAAACTGACATCCGCTTCCGCGATCTTCTTCACATCACCGGTTCTTGTGCTCGTCTCAAACAGATCCTTCGCATCCATCAGGCGCTTCAACTGCTCGTCCGTAATCTTCTCACATGCGATGCGCACCGCCAATTCATCCAAAGCCTCACGGATCTCCAGAACATCCTCCATATCCTTGAGCGTCATCTTTGCAACTTCCGCACCTTTTCTTGGCATCGTGACTGCAAGCCCCTCCTGCTCAAGCATACGGATGGCCTCACGGATCGGCGTACGGCTTACCCCAAGCTTCGAAGCAAGCTGCAATTCCATCAGACGCTCGCCGGGCTTCAGATCCCCTTTTAGAATCGCCTCGCGAAGTGTGTTGAACACCACATCTCTCAGTGGCAAATATGCATTCATATTTAATGTCAAATCATCGGTCATCGATATCTTCTCCAATTCTGTTTCCATTCTTCTACACGAACCAGATGATACATCATGGTTCTATTTCCGTCTGTTATTATAGATCGAGGTCAGGTATACCTGTCGCGCCAGTCCGGACGCCTTCATGACATCTCGTGCACGCTGCGCCGTCTCCTCATCCTCAAACAGCCCGAACACCGTCGGACCGCTTCCGCTCATCATCGCATGCGCCGCACCGGTCTCCATCATCTTCTCCTTGATCTCAGCGATCACCGGATAATTCGGAATCGTCACGCTCTCAAGAACATTGCCCATCTTTGTGCAGATTTCCGGGAAATCCTTCTTCTTAATTGCAGCGATCAGACCATCGATATCCGGATGATTGGTATTCTCATCCAGCTTCAGATTCTGATACACGAACTTGGTCGAAACCGAGACCGATGGTTTCGCGATCAGTACCGGACACTTGACCATCGGCGGAAGCTGGGAAAGCTTCTCTCCGATTCCCTGGGCCAAAGCAGTACCGCGCATAATACAATACGGCACATCCGCTCCAATCTGTACTCCCCGCTCCATCAACTGTCTGCGCGACAATCCAAGATCAAAGATCCGGTTCATTCCGTAAAGCATCGCTGCCGCATCTGTGCTTCCCCCCGCCATACCGGCAGCCACCGGAATGCGCTTCTCAAGATTCACATCCACGCCATCCGTAATGCCAAACTCATCCATCAGAAGCTTACCTGCCTTATAGACAAGATTATTCTCATTTACCGGCAGAAAATTCAGATTCGATCGTATATGAATTCCAGGCTCATGACTCTTAGCGATCTCCAGCCGATCATACAGATGAATCGTCTGCATCACCATGCTTACCTCATGATAGCCATCTTCTCTTCTGCGTATCACATCCAGTCCAAGATTAATCTTGGCCAATGCTTTCAGTGTTATCTCATCCATGTATTATCCCTCTGTATTTTGTATACAACAATTGTACCATATATAAGTGCACCGGTCAAACCCGATGCACTTAATGAAAAATTACCTCATGTAAAAGCAAAACACGCTTATCCTTCGCTGCCTTCCCCGGCAAAATATTCTTTCACCAGCTTCACAACCACACCGGACAACAGGAATACCGCGATCAGGTTCGGAATTGCCATCAGTCCGTTGAAGGTCTCCGCGATGCTCCACATCAGACCGAGATTCATCGTCGCACCGACGATCGCAACCAATGCATATGCAACCATGAACGGCCTATTCGCACGTGATCCGAGCAGGAACTCAATACATCTTGTTCCATAAAGTCCCCAGCCGATAATTGTGGAAAAAGCAAAGCAGCACATCGCAACAGCAGTGAAAATGGAAACCCATCCGCCATATACTGCAGTAAATCCGCTGATGGTAAGCTCCGCACCTGCCGCATCACCGTATCCAACCGGCACGCCACTGCACAGAATGACAAGCGCTGTCAGTGTACAGATTACGATCGTATCCACAAACACCTCAAAGATTCCGAAGAACCCCTGTTTTACCGGCTTTCTCGTATCCGCACAGGCATGCGCGATCGAACCGGTACCAAGTCCTGCCTCGTTTGAGAAGATACCACGCGATACGCCTTTTTTCATACTCATGAAGAAGCTTCCTACTGCGCCTCCGGTCACTGCAGACGGGTTGAATGCACCCTCAAAGATTGCGCCAAAGACGGTTGGAATCGACTTGAAGTTGATCACAACCACACCGATTGCAAGAAGAATATAGATGACTGCCATAAAAGGCACAAGCTTCTCCGTAACCTGTCCGATACGCTTGATTCCACCGATCAGGATTAAAGCGATCAACGCTGCCAAAATAATTCCGAGGATCAGATTGAACGTTGGCGCAAAGCTTTCCGGAAGCAGGTTGTAATTGTATAAAGCAGAATCAATTGCCGTCGTGATCGTGTTGACCTGTGTTGCATTACCGGTTCCAAACACCGTCAGTACACCAAACAGGGAAAACAGATAGGCCAACCAGTGCCAATGCTTTTTAAGTCCATTCTTAATGTAGTACATCGGGCCGCCGACAAGCTCGCCGTCCGCATTTGTCTCACGGAAATGCACTGCAAGCACAACTTCTGAGAACTTCGTACACATTCCAAGAAGTGCAGAGATCCACATCCAGAATACCGCGCCCGGACCACCGATCGCAATCGCACCGGCAACGCCTGCGACATTTCCGGTTCCAACCGTTGCCGCCAAAGCGGTACACACTGCCTGAAACGGCGTGAGTGCTCCGTCCGATGCCTCGCGTTTCTTGAACATACGGACAAAGGTTACCTTCATCGCATAACCGAATTTGCGGATCTGGATAAAGTGAGTCCGAAAGCTCAGGAACAGTCCGACACCGATGATACAGATCATCGCCGGAACGCCCCATATAAAGTTGTTGACTACATTGTTGACTTTCTCGATCATGGATAGCATGGTCGTATTTCCTCCTATTTATTTCTTTCGCCCATACAGATAGGTGCTGAAATAGATGATCGATGCGATAATGACGATCATCGGTCCCGTCGCCACATTCGTGTAATACGACAGGATCAGTCCCAGTACGCCGGAAAAGAGTGAGAACACCACCGAAAAGAAATGATATTCCCTCATATTCTCCGACAGATTCCGGCTTGCTGCCGCCGGAAGGATCAAAAGCGCATTGATAATCAGGATACCAACCCACTTAATTGACAATGTTACGATCAAAGCGACCAGCACCGCAAATAAATTATCCATGAGCCGCACCGGAATCCGCTTGCTCGCCGCCAGCGCCCGGTGAATACAGCTTGCATTCAGCCAGTTAAAGCAACATAACCAGAATATAATCGTCACAACAAAGATGATTGCGAGAAATACAATTTCCTTCTTTGTGATGCTAAGCACATCTCCGACCAGGAGACTTGAGTATTTGCTGAAATTACCGCCTCTTGAAAGGATTGCCAGTCCGATTGCCACCGAACAGGACGAAAACACAGAGATGATCGTATCGGCAGATGCCATATTTGCCTTACCAATCTGGTTTAACAGCAGCGCAAAAATAATTGCAAAAATGACCATCGAAAGATTCGTATCCGCAACTCCGCACACTACGCCCACAGCGATTCCGGTGAGTGCCGAATGCCCTAATGCATCCGAGAAATACGCCATCTTCTTATTGACGATCATCGTTCCCATCAGTCCGAAAAGCGGTGTGATGATGAGGATTGCGATCAGCGCGTTCCTCATAAATCCAAAATCCAGCCAGGATAACCAGTTAATCATTTTTGTCATCCTCCTTGATCCATTTTTCTTCGTTTGCCACAGAAAAGACGCTCTCAAATTCCGGACTCGAGAACACTTCCTTTGCGGATCCCTGCTTTAAGACCGTCCTATCCAGAAGTACAACATGATCCGCATATTTTGCAACATAGTCCAGATCATGGGAGATCAGAATGATTGCCAGATCATAATGTTCCTTCAGATAGGTCATCGTTTTGTAGAAAAGTTCCATACCATTCTGATCGATTCCTGACACCGGCTCATCCAGCAGGAGCAGATTTGGCTCATCCATGATTGCAAGCGACAGAAGCACTCTCTGCAGCTGTCCCCCGGAGAGGTTACATACCTGCTTGTCGATCAGATCCTCCGCCTCGAAAATGCGTAAGCTCTCTTTTATTTTCTCATATACTTTCCTGCTCTTCGGCAGAAAAACCGGATAGCGCGACTCGTAACTTGCCAGCAGATCATACACACTGACCGGCGTGTTTTTCTCAATATTGACAGACTGCGGCACATAGCCGATCTTCAGCTTCTGCATCTTGCCGTCCTTCGTATCGCGAAACTCAATTTCTCCGGTGTGTGGCACATTGTCCAGCATCGCACGGATCAATGTCGATTTACCCGCACCATTCTTACCGATGACTGCGTTTAAGGAACCGCAGTGAATATGCAGATTCACATCCTCAAGTACAACCTGATCGTTGAACTGCACACCCAGATGATTTACTTTAATACAATGAAAGCCACAGGGCTTAATGATTTTACGCATCCATGCTTCCTTTCTTTTCCGTCTATCAGCCTTCCCATTTATTCGCAGAATTGCATGACCTGTCATGCTTTTCCGCAGTAAGCTGCTAATTTTGCGTTAAATACTGCTCGATGAGATCAATATTCGCAGACATTCCCTTAATATAACTGTCCGCATCGTAATCACCACGATTTAATGCATCCAGATAGATCACTTTTGCATCGGTCTCTTTTTCAACGGTATCTCCCATACTCTTACCGTACAGTTCTTCCGCAAGAATATACTTAACATGATCGTCTCTTACTGCCGCAAGTACATCTGCGACTTCACCCGCAGACACCTGTCGCTCCTCGTCCAGATCCAATACATAAGCGACATTCAGCCCGTAATCATCTGCCACATAATCATATGCCTCGTGGAACAGAATGACGGACTGTTCCTTAATCTTCTCTGCAACCTTCTGCTGACGCTCCTTGAGTGCATCAAGCTTCACCGTATAAGCATCCGCATGCTTCTGATAATCCGATGCGTGTTTTTCATCTGCCGCAATCAGTCCTTCCGCAATATGATTTACCTGTTCTTCATACGTTGCAACGCTCATCCACGCATGTGCATTCTCTTCTCCTTCATCTTCGAGAAGATCAATGCCTTCGCTTGCCTCAATGATGGTAAGGTCAGGATAGGATTTTGCCACATCCTTCATGAACGACTCAATACCACCACCATTGATAATGAATACATCCGCTTTCGACAGAAGTTTCATATCTTCCGGTGTCAACTGGAAATCATGCAGACAACCAGTCTGTGGCTCGCTCAGATTCTGCAGATGAACACCGTCTGTGTCACCGATCACATTGAGCGCTGCAATATACATTGGATAAAAAGATGTCACAACGGTAAGTGTCTGTTCCTCCTGCTTACTGCCGCTCTCACTGACGTAAATATTCGTAAGCAGCCCGCTGACCACTGTAATGACAACAAGCATTACCAGTACAAAAACATACTTGTTTTTCTTCATACTCGATTTTCTTCTCTTTCTTTCTCAGACTCTTAAAGCTACACTTCTTATCTATTTCTTCTTTGGTTTCTTTTTATTCGATGCAGCCTTCTTATTGCCAGCTTTCTTTGCTTTCTCTTTTTGCAGTGTTTTCTTTGCCACGGGACGATCCGTTGCCTTCCAGCGTGGCTTTCTTGTGGATTCGGCTGCCGCCTGCGCCGCTGCCTTCTGCTGTTCCTTCAGGATCGCCTTCGGATCCTCCGGCATCTCGACCAGAGACTCCACCAGATTCCAGATTTCCTCTCTTCCCTGCTTGGTCTCCGCAGAGAATGGAATCACGATTGTATCTTCCTCTACACCAAGTACCTCACAGATCATCTGGACGTGCCGGATCACCTGACCTCTTTTCAGCTTGTCCGCTTTGGTCGCGATAATGATCGGTGCAAAGCCCTGATGCTCCATCCACTCATACATCATCTGATCGTTCTCCGACGGCTCGTGGCGGATATCAATGAGCAGGAACACTGCCTTCAGTTTCTTTGACGTGTGCAGATAATTCTCGATCATCTGTCCCCACTTTGCCTTGATCTCAACGTTCGCATTCGCATAACCGTATCCCGGCAGATCCACCAGATACAAGGCGGAATTGACATTATAGAAATTGATGGTCTGCGTCTTACCCGGCTGCGAAGATGTCCTGGCCAGAGCCTTACGGTTCAGCAACGCATTGATCAGCGAAGACTTTCCCACATTCGATTTACCGGCAAAAGCGACCTCATCCAGTAAATTATCCGGAATCGTACTCGTAATTCCGCATACCGTCTCCAAATTCACATCTCTAATTACCACCTTTGTATCCTCCTTTATATTCTGCGGCACTCATTTCCAAAATCTGCCGCGACATCTCATTTTATGCGGCGCCATCTATTTTCGTCCTGTTTTGCCTCGATCCGCCCTTGGTGTGTGCGCCTTTTTCAAAACAAATCAGAAATCAAGCTTCGAAATTATATGCATATTTTTGAACGGCGGTTTCAGGCAGAATCGCAGAATTTAGCAGCAGTGCCTGTTTCGCTTAAATTTTGTGTACGACAACGTTTGAACGATTCCGTGGCGGTGTCCGCCGGACACAAATGCTACGGACGCATTTGATGTCTCGGCGAACAGCCGCCTTCGGAATTGTCCAAACTTTGGCGGACATAAATCATAAAATAAGCGAAACGGGCGATGCGCTAAATTCGCAATTCTGAATGACTAGCCTTCAAAAACATGCATATAATTCGAAGCAGATTTCATCATTCAACGAAAAGGCGCACACACCATGGGCAGATCGAGGCAAATCCACACGACACTCTGGCGGCGCCCACAAAATAAGACGCCGCGGCAGATTTTGAGGATCCAGGAGTGCCGCTTTAGAAAATAAAGGCCGCGCTATACAAAGGCAGCCTTTATCAGTTGGTTCATGTGATCGATCGGAAGAATCTCCATACCTTCCGTAATCTCCTCAGAGAGTTCACTTAAATCGCGCTCATTGTCCTTCGGAATGCACACGGTCTTCATGCCTGCATTCTTCGCTGCAAGAAGCTTCTCCTTAAGACCTCCGATTGGAAGTACACGTCCTCTGATCGTAATCTCTCCGGTCATCGCGATATCTGCACGGACCGGACGCTCCGTAATCGCGGAGAGGATTGCAAGTGCCATCGTAATTCCGGCAGATGGTCCATCCTTCGGTACTGCGCCCTCCGGAATGTGTACATGAATGTCATGCTTTGTGAAGAATTCCGGATCAATTCCATAGTCAGAGCTGATGGAACGGATGTAACTGATGCCGGCACGCGCCGATTCCTTCATGACATCTCCAAGCTTACCGGTTAAGACAAGTTCTCCTTTGCCCGGAAGCACATTGACTTCGATCTCCAGCGTGACACCGCCGACGCTTGTCCATGCAAGCCCACGCACAATACCGATCTCATCCTTCTTGTTCTTCTTATCCTCACGATACTTCGGCTTACCGAGAAATTCTTCCAGATTGTTTCCTGATACACGGATTTTCTCCGTCTCGCCCTCATAGATCCGGCGCGCCGCCTTACGGCAGATCTCGCCGAGTCTGCGCTCAAGACCTCGGACACCGGCTTCTCTCGTGTAGAATGCGATCACCTCACGGAGTGCCTTATCGCTGATCTTAAGCTGCTTCTCATTGACACCGTTCTTCTTCAGCTGCTTTGCGATCAGATGATCCTTGGCGATATGCAGCTTCTCATTCTCTGTATAGCTGCTGACTTCGATGATCTCCATACGGTCACGAAGCGGTCCCGGAATATCGCTGAGTGAGTTTGCGCTTGCGATGAAAAGCACCTCAGACAGATCCACCGGAAGTTCCACATAGTGATCCCGGAACTTACTGTTTTGTTCCGCGTCCAGCACTTCAAGAAGCGCAGATGCGGTATCACCCTTATAGTCACTGCTCATCTTGTCGATCTCATCGAGCAGCATCAGCGGATTCTTAACGCCCGCCGTGCGAAGTCCGGAAACGATACGTCCCGGAAGTGCTCCGACGTAGGTTCGTCTATGTCCCCGGATTTCCGCTTCATCTCGCACACCGCCTAAGGAGATGCGCACATATTTCTTATCGAGTGCCCGTGCGATTGAACGCGCGATACTCGTCTTACCGGTTCCCGGAGGTCCGACCAGACACAGGATCGGACTCTCACCCTTGCCTGTCAGGTTACGGACTGCAAGGAATTCGATCACACGCTCCTTAACTTTCTCAAGTCCGTAATGATCCTCGTCAAGAATCTCCTGCGCATGGGTAAGATCCTGATTGTCCACCGATGTCTTATCCCACGGAAGCTCCAACAGAGTCTCAATGTAACCGCGGCTGACTGTGCTCTCGGAAGAGTTCCCCGCAATCCCGCGAAATCTCTGGATTTCTTTCTTAATCCGCTTCTTCACTTCATCCGAAGCCTGAAGTTCCTCTAACTTCTTCTCATATTCCAGTGCATCGGAGTCTGTGTTCGTCTCTCCGAGTTCTTCCCGGATGAGTGCCATCTGTTCTCTTAACACATATTCCTTCTGGTGTTTCTCCACACGCTCCTGCACTTTTTTCTGAAAATCGCTTTTGATTGCAAGGACCTCGATCTGCTGCAAAAGCATCGCAAGAAGTACCTCATAACGCTCAGTAATTGCGATTGCGTCAAGAATCTTCTGCTTCTTGTCGTAGCTGACCGGAAGATTGTTGCCGACATAATCCAGAAGCTTCGACAGATCCGTCGTCTCCTGCACCTGTCTGACAACTTCCTTGCCGATGCGTCCCTGTACCGCAGAATACTTTGCAAACGTCTCCTGCACGCTCATCACCATCGCCTCTTCGGCCTGTGCCGGAAGATGTTTCTCATCCTCCTCGATATAAGCGATCACACGCGCCTTGAGGTAATCCTGCTGATCCTGCGCAATCTCGTACACTTCGGCACGCTGCTCTCCCTCGACCATCACACGAATAATATCATTTTGTAACCTTACTACCTGCTTAATCTCTGCAATTACGCCGATGGACTGCAGATCCTCGATCTCCGGATTCTCCTTGTTCGTATCCTTCTGTGTCACAAGAAAGATCGAATCTCCATCCTTCATCGCACGCTCAACCGCCTTAATGGAAACTTCGCGGCTGATGTCAAAATGCGCGATCATTCCCGGCAGAATCGTAATTCCACGTAATGCTACCGCAGGCAGCATTCTAATTTCATCTCTCACTTGTATCTACTCCTGATTAAGACGCAAGTTCTTCCTTCTCCGGCTCATCCTTCTGCTCGATCGCAGCGGTCTCTCCGGACTCCAAAGCCAGATTCTTCTCAACCGTATCCTTATCGATCACACAGCGGCTGATCGACTCATCGGAAGGAATGCGGTACATGAGGTCAAGCATAACCGCCTCCATGATCGCACGAAGTCCTCTCGCTCCGGTCTTTCTCTCCAATGCCTTATCCGCAATCGCTTCGATCGCGTTCTCATCAAATTCAAGACCAACTCCGTCTAATTCAAATAACTTTGTATACTGCTTGATCAGTGAATTCTTCGGCTCCTTTAAGATACGGATCAAAGCATCCCGATCCAGAGAATCCAAAGATACCGTGATCGGCACACGTCCGATAAACTCAGGGATCAGGCCGAACTTCACGAAATCCTGCGGCAGCGCACGCTTGAATGCGTCACCAATGTTGATCTCTGTCTTGGACTTCACTTCCGCATTAAATCCGATCGTTGAAGCATCCATACGGGATTCCACGATCTTCTCCAATCCGTCGAACGCACCACCACAGATAAACAGAATGTTGGTCGTGTCAATCGGGATCAGTTCCTGCTGCGGATGCTTTCTTCCACCCTGTGGCGGAACAGAAGCGACAGTTCCCTCTAAAATCTTAAGAAGTGCCTGCTGTACGCCCTCGCCGGATACATCTCTTGTAATTGAGACATTCTCCGACTTCTTGGTAATCTTATCAATCTCATCAATATATATGATTCCGTGCTGAGCACGCTCAATATCATAATCTGCTGCCTGAATCAGCTTTAAGAGAATGTTCTCCACATCCTCACCGACATATCCTGCTTCCGTCAGTGTTGTCGCATCTGCGATTGCAAACGGAACATTGAGCACACGTGCAAGTGTCTGTGCCAGAAGTGTCTTACCGGAACCAGTCGGTCCAAGCATTAAAATATTACTCTTCTGCAGCTCTACATCGAGATCTCCTCCCGCGAGAACTCTCTTGTAATGGTTATACACTGCTACGGAAAGCACCTTCTTCGCCTGATCCTGTCCAATGACATAATCGTCCAGAAACGCCTTCAGTTCCTCCGGCTTCAGAAGATTGATATCTTCCTTTGCCGATGTATTATTCTCTTCCGAAAATCCTTCCTCATCAATGATCTCTGCACAGATATCAATACATTCATTACAGATAAAGACACCGTTGTTCGGTCCGGAAATAAGGCGCTCTACCTGATCCTGTGTCTTGCCGCAAAAAGAGCAGCGAATTTTTCCATCATTCTTTCCAGCCATAAATATTACTCCATCTATCTATCGAAATTAAAAATATAAAAAAGTCTATGATTCAACAATGCCTCCGGCTTATCCGGCCGGAGGCGCATAATCTGGACAATCCAGATAATTATCTGCTCGTAATCACTCCATCGATCAATCCGTAATCGGCAGCCTCCTGTGCAGACATATAATGATCTCGCTCCGTATCTGCAGCGATGGTCTCATATGACTTGCCGGTGTTGGCAGCAAGGATCTCGTTCAAACGTTTCTTCGTCTTTAAGATGTTCTCTGCTGCAATCTCGATCTCTGTTGCCTGACCCTTGGCTCCGCCGGATGGCTGATGGATCATGATCTCTGCATTTGGAAGCGCATAACGCTTACCCTTAGTTCCGCCTGCAAGAAGGAAAGCTCCCATACTTGCTGCAAGACCGATACAGATGGTCGATACATCACACTTGATATACTGCATGGTATCATAGATTGCAAGACCTGCAGTAACCATTCCTCCCGGTGAGTTGATATATAACTGAATATCCTTTCCCGGATCCTCAGACTCTAAGAATAATAACTGTGCGACAACAAGGCTTGCTGTTGTCTCGTTCACTTCCTCTCCGAGGAAGATAATTCTGTCTTTTAATAAGCGGGAATAAATATCGTAATTTCTCTCGCCTCTGCTCGTTTGTTCAATGACATAAGGTACTAAACTCATAGAAAAACGCCTCCTTAATAAAAGTGTAAAAGACCGGTCTGGTTTTGCCCAGACCAGTCCATGTATTTCGTCTTAAGAAACTGAAATTATGCTTCTGCTCCCTCTTCTGCTTCTTTTTCCTTCTTGCTCTTTGCCTTAGCGCGTTCCTTCACGTTAGACATTACAAGCTCAACAGCCTTATTGATTGCAAGATCCTTCTTCATGGATTCTTTCTCGGCATCTCCCATGTACTCTTTGAGCTTATCAGCTTCCATTCCGTAGCTTGCAGCCATCTTCTCGATCTCTGCGTTTACATCGTCGTCAGATACTTCGATGTTCTCATCCTTAGCGATCTGCTCAAGAACAAGACTAGCCTGGATACGGGATAATGCTTCCGGACGAACCTGCTCCTTTAAGCCATCAACGGTAAGTCCTGAGAACTGTAAGTACTGATCCATAGACAGACCACTCTGAGCGATTCTCTGAGCGAACTCCTCGATCATTGTCTCACACTGTGTATCGATCATTGCCTCTGGAATATCCATCTTGGACTTGTCGATGATCTTCTGAACGGCTTCGTCTTCCTTCGTACGCTTAGCTTCGTTCTCTTTCTTCTCCTCGAGGTTCTTCTTTAAGCTCTCCTTGTACTCTGCAAGAGTATCGAACTCAGATACATCCTGTGCAAACTCGTCATCAAGCTCAGGAAGCTCCTTAGCCTTGATCTCATTGATCTTAACCTTGAATGTAGCAGGCTTTCCTGCAAGGTCTGCTGCCTGATACTGCTCAGGGAATGTTACGTTAACCTCAACCTCATCTCCGGCATTCTTGCCAACGAGCTGATCCTCAAAGTTATCGATAAATGTATGAGAACCGATCTCTAACGGATGATTCTCGCCCTTGCCGCCTTCGAATGCAACACCATCAACAAATCCCTCGAAGTCGATCACTGCGGTATCACCAACAGCTACCGGACGATCTGTTACGGAAATTGTTCTTGCGTTGTTGTTACGCTGCTGCTCTAATGCTTCTGCAACTTCGTCATCACTTACAGAAGTATCAATCTTAGTAACGGTTACTCCCATGTATTTGCCAAGTGTAACTTCAGGTCTTACTGCAACCTCAGCTGTGTAGATGAAAGGCTTTCCTTTCTCAATCTGTACAACATCGATGGATGGGCGGGATACGATATCAACACCGCTCTCCTCAACTGCTGACGGATAATTCTGCTGCATCAGTGTATTAGCTGCATCCTCATAGAATACTTCAACACCGTACATCTTCTCGACCATAGCTCTCGGAACTTTTCCTTTACGGAATCCAGGGATGCTGATCTGATTCTTCTGCTTCTTGTAAGCGGCATCAATTGCCTTCTCTAACTCTTCTGCAGGAACTTCGATGGTAAGCTTTACCATATTCTTCTCTAAATTTTCAACCTGTACACTCATTTATACGTTTCCTCCTTAATATATATCAATTCCATGTACAATCTTTCTTCTGCGTATCCCTCCGACAAAAGGGCATACTGCGACCACTACAGTCATTTAGAGATTATAACACACAAAATTCAGTTTTTACAAGCTTTTTTTGCATTTTTACGCGTCATTCTCAAATTTGCGCCCTTTTCACAGGATTTTCCCCGCAAAAAGGCCCGGCTGTACACTGTCAACCGGGTCTTTATCATACTATGTCACCATGCGCCAGCATTCGCTGGTTTCATCATGCCTTCCGAACGGAATTACCATCATTCAATTTGACCGGAAAACGGTAGGAATAATTTTTCTCCTGCCACGCCGGATCGTCCATCATACGGAGCAGATTCTTGGCCGTAATTCTGCCAAGCTTATACTGCGGATGCACAACCGAGAGTAATTTTACTCCCTGTGCCTGCTGCAGCTCCGCATCATCAAAGGATACGACCGACAGATCCTTCGGAACAGAAATTCCTCTCTCCGTCAGAAACTCCAGATAATATCCGGCGACCTCATCGTTATAGATCAACATCGCGGTACAATCCTTCGTCCGGCGATAAATGTGCAGCATGCCTTTTTTGCTGAACACATCCGCCATATCCTTCGTCGAATACCAGCGGACACAATCATCGTCATATTTTACACCATAATCCGAGAGGCACTGGATAAAGCCTTTGAACCGTTCCAGTCCCTGCATATCGTCGTATTTAAAGATACCTCCGATTCTCCTGTGCCCGTTCTCGATCAGAATCTTTGTCAGTTCATACGCCGCACGCTCATCCGACATTTCTACGCTGTCGAAGTTCTGATTCTCATAATGGTTATGAATAAAAAGCGTCGGTATGTTGCGCTTCTTGATTTCCCTGTAAAGCCTTACATTCGGATTCGGAAACGCAGAGCGCGATCCCTCGATGATCAGCCCGGATACATTGCTTTTTAACAGTCCTTCCAGATAGATTGCCTCATCGTTCAGACGGTTCTTCGTCACAGCGACCTCGATTCCGTACCCCTTCTCCGCAAGTGCCGACTCAATGCCGTCATAAACCTTTGGAAACAGATACTCAGAATAGTAACTGAGCAGAAGTCCGACCTTCGGACGCGCTTCATCGGACGATCCGCCTTCGTAGCAGACATAAGTTCCACTCCCCCTCACGCGCTTGATCAATCCCTCGTCCTCGAGCTGCTGGAGCGCTGTACGCACCGTCTGTCTCGAATATCCGAACTTCTTCTGAAGACTCGTCTCAGACGGAAATTTATCCATATTTTTAATGACACCACTGGTGATCAGTGTGTGTGCCCAATGATATAATTTCTGATATTTCAGGACATCCTGATCGGTATTCTGCATAGCCACTCCATTTCCGCATTCCCTTATAGTAAGATAAGGAGCTTCTTACCTGCACGCAGGATGAATCTCCTTATCTTTATTGATGCGCGATGCTTCTGATATCGCAACATTCCTATGCGTTTTGATAATACTTACTTAATAACCTGGATAGATTCACGATCTGCGAATACTGCAACGAAGATCAGGAATACAACACCCTGGATCAGCTGCATCATCTGTGTTGTGAATCCCATCATAGTCAGTCCACTGTTAAGTACAACGTACAGAAGTGATCCAACGATGATGTTCTCGAAACGAACCTTCGCACCACCGGAGATTGGCATACCGCCAAGTACAAGTGCGATCAGGATCTGTGTCTCTAACTGGTTACCACCGGAAGAGGTAACGGATCCGACCTTAATAACATTGACGAAAGCTGCAAATCCTGTGATTGCTCCGGCTAAGACATAAATAAGGAATTTCATCTTGTCCGTACGGATACCGGAGAACATGGCTGCTTTCTCACCGGCACCGATTGCCTTTAAGTATGTTCCGAACTTGGTAAAACGGAACACAACAAATCCGATTGCAAGAACAACAACCGTACAGATTACCTTGAACGCTGTGCTGTCATAGTTGATCAGCTTGGCAGATCCGGCAACCGGCGCATTGGTTGTTAAGTACTTGATAAATCCACGGAACAGGAACATGGTACAGATTGTTACAATGAAGGATTTAATCTTACGGAATACATAGAAGTAACCGTTGATTGCTCCGATCAATGCTCCGGACGCAATACCTGCAAGGATTGCAAGCGGAATGCTGTACTTTGAAACCCAACATACAACGATAGAAGAAATTCCGAGAATGGATCCCTGGGAGAAATCCAGACCACCCATTGTCATAATGAAGAATACGCCCATCGCTGAGATCATTGTCACATATACCTGTGAGAAGGCCAGTGACATGTTGTTTATCATTCGAAATCCAGTCAGGAAATTGAATAACAGAAAAATTACAATCAGTCCCACAACAGGTAGAAGGGAACGGATCAATGACATTTTTGATGCCTTTTTGAGCTGCTGCTCTTTATCATTTGTATTTACACTTGCTTGACTTCCCATAGCTGCCTCCTTATACCATCATCGTAATCAGACCGTTCTCATCGAGGTTCTGATCACGCTCAAGTTCTCCACTGATTCTGCCGTCTTTCATGATCATGATACGATCACACATACCGATCAGCTCCATCAACTCTTCAGAGATCATGATGATGGATTTACCATTCTTTCTCATCTGATCCATCAACTGATAGATATCCTGCTTAACTTTGATGTCGATGCCTCGTGTCGGGCTGTCAAGTACGACGATATCGGAATCTTTACCAATCCATCTTGCGAGTACAACCTTCTGCTTATTTCCACCGGAAAGGTTCGAAACAAACTGATTGACATCTACCATCTTAACAGACATCTGCTTTGCAAATTTATTGGCAAATTCTTTCTTCTTCTTGTCGCTGATCAAATGCGCAGCGCCGGATAATTCATCCAGTGACGGAAGGCAGATATTGTCTCCGATACTCTGATTCAATACAACAGACTCGTTATCACGATCCTTGGATGTGTAAGCGATGCTGTGCTTGATTGCAGTCGGAATATCGTTGATCTGTGTACCGTCTGCTAATGTTACAGATCCCTCGCGGTCATAAGATGCACCGAAGATTGCTTTACCGATCTCATGCATACCAGACTCAGAAAGTCCACCGAATCCAAGGATTTCTCCCTTATGCAGATCAAAGCTTACATCTTCGATCAGACCAGGTACTGTCACATTCTTAACAGAGAGAACAACTTCGTCCGAAACCACCTCACCATAGTCGCTACGATAGTAATCACCGGTAACCTCACGACCTACCATCAGTTTCTTCAAATCATTCTCGTTCACATCTGAGCTCTTAACCGTGTCAATATATACACCATCACGAAGAATTGTGATTGTGTCAGATTTATCAAGAATCTCCGGAAGGTCATGAGAGATAAAGATAACAGTGTTGCCGCTCTCTTTGATTCTCTTCATATGTTTATACAGTTCCTCACGGCCTTCCTGCGAGAGTGCTGTCGTTGTCTCATCGATAACTACGATCTTCGGATCAAAGTAAGTTGCCTTAACGATCTCAACCAGCTTACGATCCTCGAAATTGTAATTGTCGATCATGTCTGATGCTTTAATACGGTCAAAGCCATACTGTTTCAACAGTTCGTTGGCTTTCTTGTTCATCGCGTTGGTATTCTTGATTCCGCAGTGTACGAACTGATCCTCATGTCCAAGGAAGATATTCTCTGCAACTGTCAGTCCAGACAGAGTTCCAAGCTCCTGCACGATGATGGAAATGCCTTCTTCATTTGCCTCAACCTGATTCTTTGGATGAACTTCCTTACCATCCAGAATAAAAGTTCCACTTCCGATGCTGTAAATACCAGTCAGCATATTGGTCAGAGTGGATTTACCGGATCCATTCTCACCGATCAAAGCGTGAACCTCTCCTTTGTTTACGTTGAAGGATACGTTTTGCACGGCTTTGGTAATACCAAAGTTCTTGCAAAGATTTTTAACCTGTAATCTAACTTCACTCATTGCTGTCTTCCTCCTTTCATTACTTGACGATCTCGCCCTTGGTAGCCTTGGTTGTCACAGTAATGATGATAAGCAGTGCAAGTCCTGTGATAACGTCCTGAATAGCAGTTGGTGCTCCCAAAGCAATGAATCCGAAGAAGATGATGTTGATTACGAACTCACCAATGATGATTGCCGGAAGTGGCATTCCGTATTTCTTAAATGCCAGACCGAAGAAGCATCCCATGGTTGGTACGAAGTTTCGGCTCATAGATGCCATACCGGTTACAGCGACCATGGATGAACCGTAGCTGATGGTTAAGATTGCCATAACACCGAGGAAAGCACCACTTAAGATGAATGCTAAAACTTTGTACTTATTTACATTAATACCCATGTTCTTGGCAACGAACTCGTCACTGCCGATTGCATAGGTGTATGTTCCGATTTTAGTATAGTTTAAGAAAATGTAGGCCACTACACATGCTACCAGAGCCAGGATGATATCCCAAGGCATCTGTCCGAATGCACGTAAGTTGGATGGAAGTGTCTGCTCCACACCGCCTGCAATATAGTTGGCCAATGCCTCATAAATGAGTGCAAGACCGGTTGTTACGATCATGGATGGAATACGAAGCTTTACATAAAACATTCCGTTTAATGCTCCGACGATTGTTCCTGTAAGGATACATCCAACGATCAGTCCAAAATATCCGAGATTAAATCTTGTTGCGAATACACATCCCACGATTGCGGAAAGCATAATGTTTGCGCCAATGGAAAAGTCGAACATTCCCATTACCATTACAAAGTAGAATCCTACGGCACCAACGGTTGCAATTAAGCTGGCCTGAAAGTAGTTAAGCATATTGCCGAAAGATCCAAAGTTATGCGGCGAAAGTATTTTAAAGATGGCCCAGGAAAG
>ERZ1034882.418-NODE-418-length-21429-cov-13.064003_pt1 | contig 21429 bp, 38 predicted proteins | sample MGYA00520606_ERZ1034882 | MGnify/ENA primary metagenome ERZ1034882 (study PRJEB33766, sample SAMN09781726) | gut metagenome | biome: gut microbiome | host: Homo sapiens | place: Madagascar | study: EMG produced TPA metagenomics assembly of the PRJNA485056 data...
AAAGCCGGTCGGCAGCGGAAGATCGGCAAATGGCTTGGTATTAAATAATTAGGAAGCCCCCGCCGCCTCTGCAACAAACGGCGAGGGCCGGAGGGCAAGCCTTGGGGGGATCGGCTTGCCGTGATGTAACCATAGCAAAACTTGGTTTGGCAGCGCAATGACCAAATGTGGGAAACGAGCAGTATACTACCGAACCAGATTTGAGATTGCGTCTGCCCATATCTTACAAACTTAATATAGGAGGCCGATTTTTTTGACGATCCAGGACTTATGCCGCGAAAAACGAGCCGCTCTCGGCATGACGGCTCAGGACATCGCCGACGCATCTAATGTGCCCCTGTCCACAGTCAACAACTTCTTTGCCAACTCATCCAAAGCACCGTCTATTAACACTGTGGGGCCAATTTGCGCTGTTTTAGGCATATCGCTGGACGCATTTTACGGAATCGGCACACACTATACAGCCAACGAAAAAACTCTGCATGCGGAGAACGTCGGCCTTGAGAAACACTTATCCAGCAAACGGCAAATCATTACGATGATGGAGAAGGGCGTAAAAACCCGGAACCGCATCATTGCCGCGTTGCTGGTTTTATTGTTTTTCTCCATATCCTATGCGTTGTACCTTGATTTCAATTGTATCCAAACCGGATTCTGGAGGGGATAGCATGTGCCAAAAAATAGTGGTCACTTTACCAAATAATCTACGCATCCGTGTAGCACTGTACATCAGGGTATCGACTGAAGAACAGGCGAAGCACGGCCTGTCCCTGGCAGACCAGCGGGAGGCCCTGATTGCATATGCCGCCACACACGGCATGGAGGTGGTGGGCATTTACGAAGACGCCGGAATCAGCGCCAGAAAGCCGTATAAAAAGCGTCCGGCCTTGATGCGCCTGCTTGATGATTGCCGCGCCGGGAAAATCGACACCATCCTTTTTGTCAAGCTGGATAGGTGGTTTCGGAATGTGGCGGGGTACTACGCCGTGCAAGAGGTTCTCGACAAAAATCATGTGGATTGGCAGGCCATCAGAGAGGACTACGAAACGCGGACTGCATCAGGGCGATTGAAGGTCAATATTATGTTGTCGGTAGCGCAGGACGAAGCTGACCGTACATCGGAGCGCATTAAGGCCATCAACGAAGGCAAGAGGGCAAAAGGCCAGCCAACCAACGGGAAAACTCCCATCGGAATCTGCGTGAAGAACCGGCGCTACGTCATTGATGAAGAAACCGCAGATGCGGCGCGAGATATGTTCCCAGCCTTTATACGGCTGCAAAGCATCCTTGCGCTAAGGCGGTATATGGCAACGGAGTGGGGGATTAAACGCTCGTACAACAAATACAAAGATGCTTTGTCGAATCGATTGTATTTAGGCGAGGCGTTCGGCGTGGAAAACGCATTGCCTGCACTTGTCGATCAAGAAACTTTCGACCTTGCTGGAAAAATCTTGGAACGGCGAAGCCAGCGGAACGCCAGTGCGGATCGAATATATTTGTTTACCGGAATTCTCCGTTGCCGGGAGTGCGGCAGAAATATGCAGCCGGAGACTGTAAAGCAGGTGTACAAGTACTACCGATGCAGAACGCACACACTTGACCCAGCCGACTGCCCGCACATCCTCAGAATCCGAGAAGATGTGCTTGAGGATTACCTTCTGAGGGAATTTGAGGGGATCGCAAAAAAGTATTACTCCAAATCAAAAACCGCAGAAAAAAAGCCGCCCAAAACGGCGGAGCAAATCAAGCGGAAAATGCAAAAACTGAAAGACCTGTATCTGTCGGATTTGATTGAAATCGAAGAATACAAAAAAGACTATACGGAATTGAAACAGCAGCTCGCGGCAATAAACCCGGAACCTATAAAAGAATTTGACCTTGAAACATTACGGCGGGAATTGAAGGAATATCCTGATTTAGACCGACAGGCAAAAAAGGAATTCTGGGTACGCACAATCCAGCGCATCGACGCAGACAATGACGGTGCGTTTTTTGTAACGCCAAGTTAGTCTTATTTTCATGTCGCAACACCTACGTTAAAATATAACTAACCCCCCGGCATTTGCCGAGGGGTTAAGTTTAGCTTTCCAATTTCCGCATGACGCTATTATAAACCCGCTCGTTGACCACTTTCAAGCTGTCCATCAGCTCGTCCATGACCTCCCACGCACGGGCTGGGTCAACGTTAGACACCGCCCGGAGGAATTCGCTGTCAGGCGTGGGAGCCGCAGAATACGCCTCGATCATGCGAGATTTCCTCACCGGCTCCCGGTTCTGGTTTTGGATGGTATACAGCGCCGCCAGCTTTTCGCAGTTTGACCAACTGGATTCTTCCGTTTCCAAACGCTTGATCCATAGCGCCACTTCTCGCTCGTCAATCATTGGGGCCTACCCCCTTAGTCCTCCATCATGTCCATTGCACGGCGCAGGGCGTCCTTGATGCGGTCATCGTCGGTCTCGCGCATCATATCGTTGATCTGGCTGCGCAAATGCTCAGTTGCGTCCGTGCGGCTGTAATGACCACGGACATAATGCCGTCGGGCATAGGAGCTGCCACGGCTGTAGCCACGCAGGTCATCGTCCAGATAGCGCCCGGAATAGCCTCTCTCGTCCATCGCCTCGATCTTGTCAATGTTTTTGATGGTATCCGTCAGCTTGTGGGCAATGTCCAGATCACCGGCACCCAGCTCGCCCTTGCGGATCAGCTCGTCCAGCTCCTTGCAGAGCATATCCCGCAGTTCATACATAGATTTCATTCCCATTGTGTTCTCCTTTCTCAGCAAACTCTGGTAATGATAAGGTTCGCGTTGCTCACGTCAATGGCCTCGCCACTAACGTTGCGGATGGACAGCGACGCGCAGCAGCCCTTTGTAACGTCAATGTACTCGGATGCAGCCACGTTAAAAAATGCCCCCGCCGCTGCGGGCGTCACCGTCGCAACGGAGGACGGGAGCGGCTCACCGTCAACCGCAATGGCAACGGAGATGGGGCCGGGTGTCCCGCCGGTGCTTACGGCGATGTTGCCGATAAAGTCCACCTTATAGCGGACGCGGCACTGGGAGCAGTTACCCCGGAGATTAAACAGGCCAGAGCCTACCCGGTGAGTGACAAGGCCCTTTGTGCAGGGGATCGGTGCCTCGGTAAAAAGCACGTTCTGATTTGCCGCCACAGTCTGCGTGGCAACAGCAGTGTATTCAGGCATAGAAAACTCCTTTCATAAAATCAGCGGCAGGGCTACTGCCCCGCCGCTTTGTCATCAGTATCGACACGGGGCCGACCATTTCCCCAGCATGGAGGAAAAGCTGCGCTATGCAGTTGTCAGCAGCCGCATCCGGCAAACTGGTTGCAGCAATAGGGGTTCTGCACCGTGTAGGCCGGAATGGGAGAGGGCCGGAGCTGAGACACCAGATAGCTGTTCTGCGCCGCCTGAGATGCGGCCAGCTTCAAGCCCTGGTTCTCGCTCTGGAGATCCTGCAGCTTGCTCTGGGTCAGGAAATCGAGGATCGCGCGGCTGTTGCTGTTGGCATTGTCGATAATGTCCCGGGTGGCGTTCTGCACCGTGTTCCGGGTATCGCAAGCCTGCGCCGCCATATCATAGCGCACGCCCTCGATGCTGCGCTGGGTGTTGCAGCAGCACTCGGCGGCCTGCATCTGCATGGCAGTCAACTGCTGCATGAGAGCCGCCTGCTGGTTACTGCGGGAAAGCTCAGCCTGCCCAAAGCCGTTGGCCATCGCCATGTTGGTGCCGTTGATAAGCTGCGCCTGCTGGTAAAATCCGTCGCAAAGACCCTGATTTACACTGTCGATCTTGCGCTCGACATTGGCAAAATCAGAGGTCAGGACATAACCGTCCATCACGCCGTTGCCGCCGCCACCGAAACCGAAGCCGTTACCCCAGCCGCCGAACGCAGCGAAAATGAGGAACAGCACGATCCACCATGCGCCATCGCCGCCCCAGCCGAAGCCGTTACCGTTTCCGGTGTTGGCAGGAGCCACAGGCATAGTCAGCATGGTGCCGTCAGAGGAAAGAGACATAGTATCACTCCTTTTGAAAAAATATTTATATCAAACCGTGGCCACGATTTTGATTACTTGAAAAGCCCCTGAAATTGGTTTGCCATTGACTGTATCTTGTTCAACTGATCTTGTGAGATTTTGCCGCTTTGCAGCATCTTCTCCACTTCCGCTTTTGGGTCGCCTTTAAAACTTGCCTTGAACTGCTTGAACTGCTGTAAAAGCTGAGGAAAGCCGCTCATCGACCCCGGCATCTGTCCGCCACCTAACGCATTGAAAAACGGATTGTTACTCATCGTCCTCTTCCTCCTCTACCTTGCGCTTCTTCTTGCCCTTCAATTCGCCCACAAGTGCTGCCAGTGCGTCAAATTCTTTTCTGGTGACAAACTCCACGCCCTTTTCCTGCGTGGCTGTACGGGGCGTTTCTGTACGTTCTACGAGGTCATAAATCGTGAGGGACGGTTTACCGCTGGCATCCGCCTTCTTGAGGTACACCGTAGGCGCGGAGCTGTCCCACAAAGCCACGGCGGCATTGGGCGCAATCATCCAGTTCCGGGCCTCTTGTTCCCCACTGACCCACTGGACACCGCTCTGCGCCACCGGATTCTGAGGAGGCTGCGGTGCCATCATTGGAGGCATCTGCTGTTGACGGAGTTGTGCCAGGTTATCCGGCATGGGCTGTGCGTAATAGGGATTTTGCCATCCGTAAGGTGTGTAAGCCATTTTAGTCATCCTCCTTGACCCAGTAATACAAAACAATTTCGTTTTCGCTGTTCCAACTGTCGAAGATGCACCCATCCTCTACACAGACCACATGGCCGGACAAGGCCAGAATATAGGACCCACGTGGATGCTCGTCTGCAAACCTGCCAACTGTGTAGCAGTCTGGACACGTATCTGGCACAATATACCGCCGATATCCAAACGAACGCAGATATGATCCCCAGCAGGCGTTTGCGTTGGGCAAGTCACCGTCTAAATATCCCTGTATGCAAAGGCCTAAATAAACCTCGCCCCAATCCTTTCCGGTTGCCTTGCAGATCGCGCGCACCGTGCAATCCGATACATTGCGCCCTGCTGGGTTAGGGTTGAAATAGCTATACATACTCCCTCCGGTCATCGTATAAAAGCTCGATCATGCGCACACACCGTTCCAGCTCCGCCGGATCGGTCTGCGCTATGATTTCTCGCGCCAACTCCGCCGGATACCCGCAGGCCAAAAGCCGCTCGTACATTGTGTGCGCCTCCTTTACACTTCTATGATACAAAAAATCCGGACAGCCAAACTGCCCAGAAACTGCCTGTATTCTGCCCTCAAACTGCCCTGAAAATATTTTAAGAAATTCGGTTTAACCTATTGACAATAGGTTAAACCTATTGTATATTATAGGTACAGTAAAGGAAAGGGGATCACAAATATGAAAACCGTTTTGATGGACACTTACAAAATCTTAGGCGAAAACGCAGAGGCCGCTGCCGATTACATCGACGAGCAGGAATCCCGGATGATCTCCGTTGGCGCAGGAAATGAATATTTCAGCGAGGATTATTACGAGAACATGAAGCGCTTCAAGAATGAAGCCGCTGAGAAGTTCGGCGTCACCTTCGAGAACTTGTTTTAAGCTATGCCGGACAGTGAAGCAAAGCGGGCGTGGGCCGCTCAGAACACCACGTTTATCGGTCTGAAGCTGAACAACAACACCGATGCCGACATCCTCGCCGCATTGGACGGCAAGGCCCGCCAGACGGAAATCAAGCGGCTTGTACGGCTTGGAATGGAGGCTGAGAAAAAATGAAAATGGAGCGCACAAAAAGAGTGGGAGACAAGGTCTACACATACACGAGGTCGCCGGAGGCCGTGGCGAAGGAGAACGCAGCGAAGCGGGCCTACATCGCCAGAACCTACGAACGCTTGACGCTGGACGTCCCGAAGGGGATGCTGCAAGCGCTGACCGCTCTCGCGACAGAGCGCGGGATCTCCCGCAGAAAACTGATCCTGGATCTCCTGGAAAAAGAACTGAACAAATAGAAAGGCCGTGTCCGATTCGGACACGGCTTTTCTCTAACCCTGCATATCATCCGCGATCTTGGCGTAGGCCCTCCGCCGGATCTTGGCGAGACCGTCCACGCTGACGTGGAGCAGCGCCGCCGCTTGCAGGCAGCTCTGACCGTGGACATCCACCGCCAGCACCGCCGCCTCCTCGTCAGGCGGCAGGCCTACCAACCGGACGGCTTGCGCCGCCCGGGCCGGGGCCATTGACGACAGCAGCGCCCGGATCTCTCGGTTTGTTTTCTCCATGGGTTTCCCAGACTTGCAGATCGCGTTTCCGCGTGGATGTTGCCATCTTCTGGCCCTCCTTTCCGTTTTTCAGCCCAGCCAGTCGGATTTCTTCTCCCGCACGTCAATGTGGGTAAAGCCCTTTTTGGCGTACGCCCCTACGCCGCCCCAGTCCGGCATCAGCTGCCGTGCGTAGGCCGCCACCGCTGCCGGGGTCTGACCCCGCACGGAAATATCCGCCGCTGTGCCGTAGCAGTGCTGGCTGTGGGCCACCCCATTTACCTTGGCATTGTACTGCGGCGTCCGGTAGGCGCTGTGGATCACCACCGGAACGCCGAAGTGGGCGCGGATGGATTCCAGCACCATCACCAGCCGGGGCGCCACCAAAACAGCGTCAGACCCGTCCCCACACGCAAACTCCCGCACCTTAAAATGGGCGGAAAGCTGCTTGCCCCCGGAGGCGGCTTTGCTGTAAGCGTTGATCTCAACCATGGTTATCCCCCCAAATCTGATACAGCGCCCGGACCATGTCCGCACGGGTCACAGTCTCTCCGGCGTTGGCGTCCGTCAGCAGGCGGTGAGACTTGCCCCATACGAGGGCTTGATCTTCCACCTTGACCGCCGACCGCTCCCAGAACAGCAGCAAGGTAGGCACCTTCCGGCTGCTGGCAACCTTCCCGCCGGGGAAAATGCCCTGCGTGGAGCCGCCGCCGTCCAGCATGAGGGCGTCCACCACGCCCAGCCCCAGCAGCTTGTTTTGTAGCTGTTCCCGGGTCAGACTGGACTTATCGCACCACAGGCAGACCTTGCTGTTGGCCAGCCAGCCCACCGCCGTTCTTGCGGCGGACCGGGCCACGTCCGGCGTCAGCTCCCGGTACAGTTTGCCCCCGTTTTTCAGGATGGGAACGCCGCTCAAAAAGCCGTTATCCCGGCTCGTCAGCATCTTGGGTGCGCCGTCAGAGCCGATGGACACGCCCCAGTCCTGATACGCGTCCCGGCTGATGATCTTGCCGTCGATCACCGTCCACCCCACCGGCTGAAATTTGCCGTTGAACAGGTAGCCGTTGATGATGTGGGTGCAGCCGGTCTTTGCCTTGATCTGAGCGGGGGACAGCTTGCCGGTGTTGTGGTAGATTTGCGCCCGTTCGCAGTCGAATGTATCAACCATGTCCTCGCCCTCCGGTGTCAACTGGCCTTATCCTCGGCTACCCTCTGAGTGCCGAAGTAGAATCCAATGACCACCGTAAAAATGGTCAAAAACTCGCTGCCGCTGATGGTCTCCCGCAGGGCCAGCACTGCGAAAACCACCGTCAGGGCGATAGTCACCAGTGACTTCACGGACAGCAGATTTCCAAGCCGCTTCTTGATGTTCTCCATAGTTTTTCTCCTTTCAACGTTCGTTTTCCAGATCAGCGATCCGGTGGTTGATTACCTTAATTTGCTCCTCGATCACCGGCACCCTTTGAGCAAAGCTGTTGTGTTCCCGCACCTCACGGGTCAGCTCGTCCAGTTTCGTATCCGTGATCGCCTGCTGTTTGCTGTTGGCGATCAGCACGCCCATCAGCGTTAGCCCCCCTGTGATGAGAGCGCAGATTATTGTTTCCGTCATAAATGCTCCTTAACGTTGCAGTTTAAGGTTTCGTTAATTTATTCCGTCTCCACTCCATACCGCGCAAACATTGCGCGGATAACGGGATTGCGCAGCAGCTTTTTCTGCTGGCCTTGGTTGCGGTCGTTGTAGACTGCTTGCAGTGCGGCCTTGACCTCCGTGTTGTACGCAATGACTCGCTCCCTCAGCTTGTTCATGCTGTCACCCCGCTTAATAGTGCCTCCATCGCCTCGCGCAACTCGGCGTTGTCCTTTTCCAGCGCCGCGATACGTTCCTCTGGTGTGGGTTCAGGCGCGGGCTGTTCTGCCGCCAGCTTTTCAAACTCCGCGATTTCTTCAGCAGTCATGTCGCGGTAGACACCATTTTCGTAGATTCTCATGGTGTTGGCCTCCTTATCTTTTTACGCCGTAGACTGCTACGGTGTCGCCATCTTGTATCACAGAGGTATCTACAAACTCAATATTAAATTTCAGACTGCCTGGTTCTGAAGGTGGAAGGATCGCTACTGTTTTCTCCACCGCGTTCGGCGCAACAGGATTGTTTGATATTTGTCTACTCATGTATATAAACGCATCAACCTCTGCGTTTACCTCCCACGTCAGATAACCATACTGTGAGGTAAGAAATATAGCAGCTACTTGCGTATAGGTACTCAGCGATCCGGGCTTTCTGATGCGAAACCATACGTTTTTATTCAATCCACTTACGTATGCTGCCCTGGACATGAGGACTTTGACTTTGCGGTATACCCCAAAATTCGCAACCTCGTATACGGTGGTATCCGCCGTCAACGCTACGTCTGCGATCTTTTCCCACGTCTCGCCCCCCGCCGCATCCACCGCTTCCCACGCGGTTGGCTTGCCGTCAGTGTCAACAGCTTTGACTTTGACGGTCTGGCCCACTGTGGCGGCAGTCAGGCCGAGGGAGATATCAGTCCCGCCAGACGGGATTTCTCTCACCGCCGCCATCCCCGCCGGGAAGCTCAGGGGCGCGGTTGTTCCGCCCTTTTCGCGGATGGCGTCGGCAACGGTTGTCATATCTGTTCCGTTAACCAAATATTCCATCAAAAGTCAACTCCTTTCGCCATAGGAACCTGCGCTATCACCCATTCACCGTTTTGCGCTCTTAAAAATGCCCCATCGTCAGACGGTTCCGGGATCGGTAGCAGCGGTTGGTCGATTGTGCAGCAAGAGGATATTTGGGTATTGCTGTCTTGCAGCTGCGCAGTGAAAAAAACATTGACACCCGATGAATTTAATAATAACTTGCCGCTAAACTGGTACACCTCCATGGACTCAACCACGCTGGCAACCAGATATGCCTGCATCGGTAAGCGCATTTGGCCTTCCACGTACCCGAATTTGAGCAGCGCCCCGCCGTTTTTGGCCGCGGCCACAAGCTGGGTCACAATGTCTATAGATACCTCGAATGGGAGGTTTTCTCCAAATTTCGCTATGTCTACATTTACACCCGCAGAATACAAGTCAATAAGAACGGGTGATTTTTCCGCCACCCATTTCTTATTCCGTATGCGGAGAAAAGAACCTTCTTCCGCGCCATCAGGCTTTGGTAAATCAGATTCCGCCCCCAAATATCTGCGCAAAGTGTCACCGGATACCTTTTTTGCCGTCGCATTTTGTTGCACCACAAAGAGATCATCCGCCGTTACAGCTTCCGCCGCAAGCAGATCGTCAATGGTTTTGTCCATGTTGCCCTCCTTATCATAAAATGTTGATTATATGGTACACGTCCACCGCGCCGTAGACCACGGCAGCAACGTATAGCGCATACCGCGCCGCCCGCTCCCTCCGGGTAGAGAGCCACCACAGCAGCGCCCACACCGCGCCGACTTTGTAGCAGACCATGAACGGGACGGAGCGCATTAAGGGGTTAAGCTCCACCGCCCCATGACGCAATGCCCAGAGCGTGCAGAATAGGTCAAGTAGATTTAGGGTGTATGCTGTGATGAGTAAAACTAATTTGTGCATGTTCATTTAATCCATAACTATCCCATTTGGCGTTTTTGTCAGCACAAGATACTCCCCAATGTTTGTAAGATAAAGCCATGAGTAATAATCTCTGGTTGCACGTATTGGACTACCTGGATTAAAATTAAAACGCCATTGGTTTTTCTCTCCATTATATCTAATTGCACTCGCAACAAGATCACCGCTTGATGTACGATCTCCGGTCAGATAGAAGTCAAAATATTCTATATCGTTGGGTGCATAACGGGTGCTATCAGTGTAATTGCCTATTCCATATGATAGATCGCTGTAACCACCATTCCAGTTATAACCATACGGCGTAGCCTTAGGGACGTCAGTTCTATGTAACATAGCCATACACGGGAAGCCAGTTTTTGTAATAAAAGTTCCTCTGTTCATCAGGGACAGGAAATCTTTTTCTTTGAATCGAAATAAACGGCGGACAGAGGAAATGGTGATATATGGATAATCGGCAGCAGAAAAAGATGGCAGATCACTGATATAAAATCTAGCGTATTGTGGGTTGTTGACCAAACCGATACGTCTGTACACCGGAACAGCTTTGCCTAAGCACCATGCATAACCGAGTTCTGGGGCTGTTCCACTATAGTCACCACTCAAAACTTTGCCTCTATCCGCACAGCCTTTAAGACCCATGCCCACAGATAGTCCAGACAAGAAGCTACTCTTATCATAGTTTAGCGCATTAACCGGAGATAAGACTACGTTAGACCCCTCAGTGTATGCCGCGGTATTCCGATTTTTCAAAGCCCTTCCAGTTATGACGCCCTTTAAAAAACAATTCTTATCCATTTCATTACTCCGTCCACTGTATTACCATCTCCGTCTTATCTGGGTATATGATCTTCACCGGGACTTGTGCTCCATCAATGGTAGAAAACTCCACGCCATACACAAAAGCATTGTCTACGCCCTCGATACGCTCCCGGAAGCTCCCAGAATCCCATCCGGTGAAGTTCAGGCCAACGGTCCGCCTCATTCCGTAAAGATCGAGATACCCGGACGTGTCAGCTTTTAAGCCAGCCTGTGAACCGTTTGTGGCCGTGTAAAGCAGCTCCAACCCATCCGCAGACTTGAGCATACGGGCCTTGTTTGTGCCATCCGCATTGCCCGCGCCAAACACATCCACGGGCGTATAAGTCCCGTTGCCGTCCTGTTCAAACGCGATTGACCGCTTCACCAGTTCCGTGTAGGTGTAGATCATAACCGGCCAGTCCGTTTTCGTGGTTGTCGTGAAAATACGCTCACCGTTGACGTATGGGTATCCATCCGAGCCGATAGACGCGCCGGACGGGTCAGATTCCCAATAGAGCAGCGCCCCGTGCGGGTTTTCCGCCTGTGCTGTGCCATCGGCATATACACCAGAGACAAACTCAATGTACTGGTCGTGGATACGAACAAAGTTGTCGTCCGATTTGTCCCCCGCCAGATACTTCACGATTCGCCTCGACGTGGACAGCCGGTCAACCGTAAGGTCTGCGATTTCGCCCAGCGCAGCGTACAGCGCGTCCGCCGAAAGCTGCCCGCTCACATCCACGTTGCCGTCCAGTTTGATGTAGCCTGTATAGTTGTTGGGGCCAACCTTAAGCGTTATTTTAGCCGTAGTCTCCCCATCCGGGCTGGACGAGGATGTGACGGATAAACTGATCCCATCAACTGTTTGCGTAACGTCCGATACCCGCCCGTCAAGGCCCTCCACCTTGAGGTTAATTTCTTCGCTCGTTTTGGTAATGAGCGACCGCGTCTTTGCCATGTTGCGCTCGATCTGCCGCTGCGTCGGCGATTTGTACGGGTACTCATCGTCCAGCTCGTCCGCGTCCGGCGCGGAGATGTCCGGCGCGAGCAACGGATCAAACGTCATGTCCAGCGCGATGAGCGGCACATAAAGCCCGTCTACCGTCACCGCGTCGCCAAGCTCCACCGCAGGGTCAAGCAGCGCTTGGCTGCCCTCATATCCAACGTGCTTGTAGCCGGAGACTTTGGCGAGGATCGCCGCCGCCATTGCATTCGTGCCGTCAGGGTGCAAAGCCGTCAGCGTCCGTCCGGTGTCCGATCCGGACACACCGACCACATCGCCGTTATCGTTCAGGAGCTCCACCTTAGAGATGGGCTTTGATGCAATTCCGGGGGAAAACTTTGCCAGCCGCCGCCCTAAATAGGTTTTGTCCATGTTGCCCTCCTTACACAAGGATGCGCACGCCGCCAAAGGTGATGGCGCTGCCGGTCTCCGTGATAAGATAATTGGTTTCAGCGGGCATGGAGTTGAGACCGACCAGTAGCAGCTTCCCCTCGTCCGTGATGGTCCAATTGCCTGCGTTGGCGACCGCAATACGCCCAAGCGCCTCGCGCATCGTCATATCGCCCTTGTCGTCCACGGGGTACTGCATCGGGAACGCCGCATCCAATACGGTGCGACTGTCCACAGCCACGCCCATGCGCGCCGCGATGTCGGCGACCGCCGTCGCTGCCGGCATCGGCCAAGTCTTTGCGTCATAGCTGCTGTCGAGCCACGTCTCCTCGGCTTTGAGCATCGCATCATATCCGTGCACGCTCAAAACGCCCGTGATCCGGTCAGTCTTGCGCGTGGAAAAGAAAAACACGCCCTTCGGGATCCATTCGCTCACTTGCTCGCCCGACGCAAGCCGCGCATAAACCTTGATTTCTGCCTGCCGCGGAATATCTTCCTTTGGAATGATCTCAAAATCGATTTGCCGTGCAGAGCAGTTGCCAATGCTAAAGGTGGAATACAGCCCACCGTAAACGCGCAGACTGTCTTTCACGATATCTGCTTGGCTGTATTCCACCTCCGCAATGCTTAATTTGGTTTCTACGCAATGATTCTTGTCAGCGAGCAGTGATAAGTACAAATCACTTACACTGTGCATTAGATTTCCCTCACCTGTATCTCTCCGCCCTTATACCTACGTTTACCGTCAACAGACAAAAGTGCAAACGCCGCATCAAGATTGCTTGTCACGCGCATCGTTTTTACCACGTCCGTCTTGGTATATGGATCGGAAAATGTTACCTCAACGGTCGATGTGCGCAGTGCGTTGCAATAAGCCGTCGCCTCGTCCTCCGTCATCGGAAAGAAGGAGAACGTCACAACATAGCGGTCTTTGCTCCGCACCGCATGCTCCACATCGTCCATCGTTACAATGATCTTTCCGTAGCTCACCTCGCGCTGGGCAGAGTAAGTAGATACCTTTTCATGCACGTCAAGCGCGCCGAGTTTCAGCGTGATATCCATTTACACCCCCATTGCTCGTTGGAGCTGCCTGTTGTATTTGTATGCCGTCTCGCCGATTACCTTTCCGTCAAGCACAGATTGCACAACGATGTTAATATCGCCGGCCATCCCGCCGAGGGAAGATAGCGCGCTGCGCATCTGACCGCCAAAAGATTGCTCCGCGCCGATCTGTGCCGTGCCAAAGTCCAGCCCGCCAGTAATGCCGCGCTTAATGCTGTCGTATTCGTTGTCCCAGCCTTTGCCAAGGCCCAGTGCCATATTCTCGCCGATCCCCGCAAACACGCGGGACGGGGAATGAATCCCAAGCTTGCTCTTTACGCCCGAAACAATTCCGGAGAAAAAGTTGCCGACTTTTTCCTTGATCCAGCTGCCCATTGCCTTAATACCTTCCCATAGGCCCTTCACGATCTGTTTACCGACATCTACGATATCAGGGAGTGAGGAAACGAAGGTCTTTAAAATAGTCGCCATCATGTCAAGCACCGACCGAACAATCTGCGGCAAATTCTTGGCAAGACCGCTGACGATTGCCAACACCATCTTCATGCCCAGCTCAATGACCTGCGGTAGTTTTTCGACGGCATAGCCGACAAATTTCTCAATCATTTCAGGGCCTTTTTCCTGCACCGCAACGCCAATGTTTTCAAGGATCCTTTCAACGACCGGCAAGAGGTTTTCTGCAACCGTCACGGTGCTGTCCAAAAGGTTTGTAATAAGTTCCGACATGTCGGCGTTTTCATCGCCCAGCCCCGTGATAAAGTTGTCATACGCCGCTTTCATCGACGCGATAGATCCTTGGATCGTCGTGCTGGCTTCCAGCTGCGTTGTTCCCGTGATGCCCATTTCCGTCTGCACGGTATGGATAGCATCAACGATGTCCGCGTAGCTGTCGATGGTGTAGTCGGTGTAATTGCCTTGCGCGGCGTTTAAGGCGTTGGCATCGTCCAAAAGCCGCTGCATTTCCTCCTTCGTTCCGCCGTAGCCAAGCTTGAGGTTATCGAGCATGGTATAGTTTTGCTTGGCAAAGCCGGAATAGGCGTTCTGAATGGATTCCATGCTCGAACCCATCTTGTTTGCGTTATCGCTCATGTCGGTAATGGCGAGATTCGCCTTTTCCGCCGCTGCGTCCGTGTCATTGCCCATAGATTGCAGCAGCGACGCGGAAAACGCCGTAACGGTGGTCATGTACTCGTTCGCGCTCATGCCCGCCGTCTGGTATGCGTTCGCGGCGTACTGCATGACGGTATCGGCAGAGGACTTGAACAACGTTTCCACGCCGCCGACCAGCTGCTCATACTCACCGTAGCTTTGGATCGCTGCCTCGCCAATGTTTTTTACCGCACCGGCAACCGCTTTCACTCCGGCAACAATGGCTTGCCCTGCAATATTTGCTTTCAGCACATCGCCAAAGCTCAATGCCTTTTCTTTGGTATCCCCAAGGCTTTTATCTACTTCACTCGTATCAACGCTGATTTTGAAAAAAAGGTCTAATACATTCATTTTCTCACCACGCTTTTTGGTGTTTTTGGTGAAAAGCTCTTGAAAAGTCAAGGCTTATGTACTACAATTCCAAGAAAGGAGGGTTTTTGCCATGATTAATTTCAACAAAGATTCCGCATTTGACTTAAAGCCTATTTCCATTTCCGAAGTCCGCGACGAGGTCAACGGTCTTTTGATCGCGGGCGAAGAGATCGCCTGCGCGTTCAAAACGATCCGCGACCAGCTTATCTTCACCAACAAGCGCATCATTTCCGTTGACGTGCAGGGCATCACAGGAAAGCGGAAATCGTTCAGCTCCATGCCCTTTTCCAAGGTGCAGTTCTTCGCTATCCAGACACCCGGCCTTGTCGAGCTAATCCCCGACAGCGAGCTTGTCCTGACATTCTCCAATGGCTTTACCGCCAAATTTGAGTTCAAAGGCGATACCGACATCGGAAAGATTGGCCGCATGATCTCGGAATACGTCCTCAAATAACGCCTATCCCTCCGCCGCCCCATCAGGGGCGGCTTTTTTTATCGTCAGCCCGCACCGCGCGACAATATCTGCGGTAATCTCCTCGCACGTCCGGTTGTCCTGCTTTTTCGGCTCAATCATGTCCGCGTATCGCGCCTTGATGTAGTCCCCGCTCGCGTATCGCGCCGTGTTTTCGCCCACAATGCGCAGCGCATCCGTCACATAAATGCGGTACGCCTCGGTTTTCGCTCTCTCATTGAGCCGCGCCACACAGTACCGCAGGAACGGCTTTATTCTCCTTTGCCCTCGGTATTCTCCAGCGCAGAGCCAGAGGATTTCCCGCTCTGCGCTGAGAGAAAAAGCGCGCCGAATGCTTCATCGGTCAAAAGTTCCGTCGCATCGCGCATCAGCTTGACAAGGTTCAGAGCACCCTTGTAGCTATCCGCGCTCACGCCCTCAATAGAGGCAAGAATTGCGATGATATCGCCTTTGTGGCCCTTGAGCAGCGCAGGGAGCGCTTTCCGCGCCCTCTGCGTCATAAACTCTTTGGCTGTCATGCCCTCCGGCAGCTTCTCGCGCTTGAACAGCGCGGATGCCGCATCGTCCTCCGCAATGTTGGCAATCGGGTCGATGATATCCGCAATAACGTCAAAGACGCGCTCGCCCTGAATGTCGGAAAGTCTCATTTACGCCTCCGCCGTACCGGCCTTAATGTAGATCTCAAAGGGGACCGTGTCCTGTGTCGCCATGGAGTAGTGGGCGGTATACTCAAATGCAAACTGCCCCTTTGCCTTGTCGCTGGTCTGCAGCTGGAAGCCGCCGGTGGACAGTGCATTCATCAGGTGGATGGCGATGAAGCCGCCATTTTTATCGCCGTTCTTGTCGGAATAGTCGCCCACCAGCCAGATGTCGGCAAAGTCGGCGTCCGACAGATCGTTTCGAGGTGTGACCTTCCCGTCGCTGGTGCCCACATCGGCAGCACCGCAAAGGCTCTTTGCGATCTTGGTGTCTGCGTTTATGAACGTACCCGTCATCTTCGCCTCCCAGGAATCCAGCCGTTTCAGCTCCTTCATGTTCTTGGGGCAGTTGTCAATGTCCTCGCCAAAGTCCGAATAGGTCGGCGTTGCGGTAAAATTCACGCCGCCGGTAGTCGCGCCGATTTGCCCCGCCTCTCCAATGGTTCCAGTGGCCGGGGTAAAATCGGTGGTCAAAATACCGGCGTTGATCTGCAATTTCTGAAATGCGTCGGAAGGAATTTTTGTAAATTTCATAGTTTCGTCCTTTCATCAGTTTTGCGACAGATATTCCACCGTGATGTTGAGATACCGCCGCTTGATATTCTTATCGCTCTCGTCCGCGATGTTCTGGCACCACGGGGACCCGCGCTTGATCCACATCGCGCCTCCGTCATAGGGCACGAACGCGCCGCCCATGCCGATGGCGTCAGAGATTTCCTGTGCCTTGGCGTTGGGGATTGCCTCGCTTTCCGTGTAATACCAGAGATTCACTGTCAGAGCGATTTCTCCGCTTTCCCATGACCCTGTAATAAGCTCATAGGTCAGCCACGGGAAAACCGCATCTTCCGGCACGTTGGAGGTTGGATAGGCCGTCAGGAACTGCGAAAACCATGCGTGTAAAGCCTTATCCTTTGTCATTTGGGCAGTTCCTTCCTTTCCGCGGTGAAGAATTTCAGTGCCCGGACCGTCGGGCCTGCCGACCGCGGCGCAGCCCGTTCTTCCGGGTTTGATGTCACGCGGTAGGTGTTGCCGGTGGACGTGTCGCGGAAATAGTCGTTATACTCGATGGGGACGGTCTTGTTGACCAGTGCGGAATACACCGAGGTCATACCCTCCTTTTCCGCCCTGCGGGCCTCCATCGAGGTGTCAAGTGCTTGATAGTTGAGGAATTCCGCGCCCTCGGCCCACGCAACGATGTAGCCGCCTGCGCCGTCCTGCGTTCGCGTCTTTTCCATCAGCACGCATTTGCTTGCGAAATCGTCAAGTAAACTCACGGTTCCACCCCCTTGAGCTTCCGCCAATCATTCAATCGGCCTTTAAAAGCCCCCTGCCAACCGTTTAACGCGCTGCCGTCGCTTCCCGCGCTGCGTTTGGTGTAAGAATAGCCCCCGAAGCTTTCGCTTTGATACGGGCTTGCAACGGCCTCTCCGTTCTTTTCTTCCCACGCGGCGATATCTTCGGCAAGCGCAACCACAGCCTTTGGCACTGCCAGCACCCACACCGTCCCGGTAAAGGTTTCATCCGTCAGATCAACCGCCGGATACAGGTGCAGGCCATCGTTGAACACGGAACCGCAGATGCGGAAATATTGATTGGTTTGGAGAAAGGGCAGCGCAATGCTGCCATTCTCCACGGTGAACGTGCCCTCGTGAATCTCCACAAGGAACCAGTTGTTCAAGTGCCGTAAGACCTGTTCAAGCATTACGCTGCCCCCTTATTTAGCCCGCAGCAGCCGCAGCAACGGTAGCCACGGCAATGCCGTCCAGATACTCAGCCCACAGCTTCATGCCCATGATGGCGTACATATCGCCTGTGGCGCGGCTGTAATCTCCGTCCACGTGGACGCCGATCAGATTGGTCTCGCCCTTCACGGTGTAGTTCAGGCCCAGCTTGGCAAAGTCGCTGTCGCTGGGGTCCACATAGTACAGGTCGATGTTTTCCACGGGCAGAGCAATCACCTTCTTGGAGGCGATGTACTTCTCAGGCAGCAGGAGCAGAGTGCGGTAGCCCATGAAGTTCTCCACGTAGTTGATACCGAACATGGTCTGCACGGTGATCTCCTTGTCTCCCAGGTAATCGTAAGCGTCGATGATGTTGGCGAAGCCCACCACCTCGGTCACGTCCTTATCCAGACCGGCAAACTTGTCCAGCACCTTGCCCTTAGCCATGGCCAAAGCGCGCTGCCACGTCTTCTCGGTCACCTTCAAAGTGCCGGTACCGAGGAAGGTGTAGAAGTCGGTCAGGACCTTGTTCTGCAGGGCCACGAGGAAAGCCTCGTCGGTCTTCTCCACGGCACCGTCAGCGCCGTACTTCGCCACGCTCTCGATCGTCACGCTCTTGGCATACTTGGAAATGTCGATGTCGCCGTAGGCAACAGGCTCCACCTTCATCTTGGTAAAGGGGATTTCATCACCCTCAGCCACGGTGCCGCCCTTGAGACCGCCGTCCACGCTGGCCTTGTAGGAAACCAGCTTCGTGCCGGGAGCCTTGCGGATGGGACGCATAATGCCCATGATGTTACGCAGCGCATCCCAGTTGTCAGCAAAGCGGGACACGAAATCCACCTCACGGGCGGAAGTGGTAAACTGGGCAGAAGTTGTTACGTTAGTTTTCGCAGCCATAAATAGCTCCTTTCAAAAAATCAGTTGTTTTCGCTTGCCATCAGATCGGCAAGTGCTTTCTGGCGCTCCGCCGTAGACATCACATAGCGGCCCTTATCGTCCTTCTTGTAGATGTCCTCGCGGGTCTTTGCGCCGCCGGTGTTTGCCGGGGGATTGGCGGGATTCGCCCCGTGCGTCTGCGTGGTGGAGACCAGCCCCTTGTAGGTGCCATTTACGAGTGCATCAAGGCTCTTGGTGTCCTTGATCTTCTCGCCGTCCAGCTCCAATGCGGCCATTTCCTCGCCGCAGCCGCGCATCGCAAGGTCCAAATTCGCGCCGGTGATGTTTTTGCTCTCAAAGTAAGCGCGGACGGCCTTTTCCTTTGCCGCCTTGCTTTCCTTTGCCGTGATGTCGGTCTTAAAGGCTTCAAAGGCCGAATGCTCCTTCTCGTACTTCTCCTTGTAACCGCCGTCACCCGCCGCCTTGAGGTCGTCCAATTCCTTCTGGACGCTGGGCAGCTTCTCCGCGTCCGCCTTGTACTTTGTGAGATCGTCCTTGAGGGGGTCAACCACGCCCAGATGCAGCGCAACCAAGCGATTTTCGATCTCTTCGGTGCAGGCCTCGCCGAGAATATTTCTAATTTCCGCTCTCGTAAATTTCGCCATGTTATTCGTTCTCCTTTTCCTTGGCCCCAATTCTTCGGGGGCGAACGTTGTATAAAAACCGCTGTACCTCGCGGGTTTTACCTAAAACAAAAGAGCCAACCACCGAGAAAAACTCGGTAGCTGGCTCCTATTGCCCTTTCCCGCGCCCTATTACGCGGAAGTTGAATATTTGATTGTCTTTTTTACCTCTAATACGATATACCCGTCGCCCTTGCGCCGGATCTCCGCGTCATTGCCGCGCCGTATAATGGCCTCGATGGCCTTGATGGTCTCGTTATCCATTTTTCAGCTCGCTTTCCAGAATGTCCCGATACTGTCCCGCATGGTCGGCGGCAGCTGGTTTCAGAAACGGCTGTGCCTTGTTGCCGCGCGTGTAATGCCAGTTGCCTTTCGCGTCCTGGTACACCCACGGTGTAGGCCGTCCGCCTCCGCCTTCGGCGTAAACGCCCGTGCCAAGCTCGACGTAAGCGGCATACTCATTGTTCGTTCCGATAATTGCCGCCGGTTCCTGCTCGTCTATCATATGGGTAATGCTGTTCCGCAAGTTGCCGGTATCAACAGGGCACAGCTTTTTTGCGTATCCCTCTGCCACCAGCCCAATCTTTTCAAGGCCCCGCAACAATGCCGCCTTGATTTCAGTGGAAACCTCTTTGCTGTTGTCGTGGATTTCAACGTTCATACGTTACTCCTTAATGAATGGTTCATTATCAATCCATCCATCTGCAATGAGCTGCAAAACTATCTCGCATTGCTCTTTTGATTTTCCCGTTGCAGTTTTAGCGATGCCAACAATACGCCGATTCTCAATAATCAGATCATCCCAGTTCTGCAATCCGTGAGAAATGAATTTGATGTATTTTCTGTAAGCGTTTTTTGCCTTCGGTGTAGCCGATTTCCCAATTTCCACAAAATCCCCAATAGAAAAATCAGATGTTGGGTCTTTCACAAACTCCGCAAACATCGGGAGCCAGTCAAGCACCGTCTCTTTCATTGCGAAACAACCTCCAATTTCATATATCGTTCGGGGACTTCTTTCTCCACAAACTCTCTTGATTTTAAGTCGAAAATGCTTTTTTTAACAGTTCTTTCCCCCGCATCAAGGACTTTATATGTCGTTCCTCTGTCTATAAGAAATTCAAATTCCGCAGGGTTGTCTGCCATTTTGTAAATATAAGCGCCGCGTGTTGATTTTGGCACGATAATATCAAGAACCGTCTGCGTATCTTTGTGCCCTCCAAACGGGAGTTGCGCGTCTTGCGCTATTGTCGTGCTTGTAAATCCTTTTTCTGTATATAGCTTTCCGATACTCGCGACCATATCATCAACAGAAGAACCGCCCCCCGTAATATACCCAACATCACCAACAACGCGCTTCACGTTCAAGTCCGTTGAAAGCTTGAACTTTGATATTTCCGCAGAAACGCCGTCGCTTATCTCCTTGTACCCGTCGAGATTCCCATAGCAACGCAGCGCCTTTTCATACGCCGCGCCGCCGCGCTCTACGGCGTTAATTGCGCTATACGCACCGCCGGAATACTTGGATATATTCGGATTTGCTTTTTTCGTAAACTCGACGCTCGAGTTTGTCGCATAATATTCGTTTTGCCACTTCTCCAATTCCTCTAAGTTGGAAAGGCTTAAAGTTACTGGCTTTATTTCGGGCTTTGCTTTAATTATATCAGATTTTGCCGCACTTGCAACTTGCTTTGTATCCTTTTTCCATCCCGCCCATTCCGCATAGGACATATTCGAAATAACCTCTGCTTGCCCCGTAGAGGGGTTTCTGACGCGTCTCTGCGCAGTAGAGGTATCTACACCCTCCACGGCGGCAATCATCGTACAGCGGCAGTTATATATCTCCCACGGTGGCCCTTGTGGGTCGCCGGGAAAACGACAACCGTTAGAAAACTTCTTGTCCTGCGCCACTTGTTCGCCGTCAAGCATGGCATGAGAGTGGCGTGTACGCGCGTCCAGCGTAGCCAACCATTCTTTTTTGAGCTTTATACCCATCTTCTCCGCCGCCGCGTAGCTGTCCATGCGTCCGGCGTTCTGCGCGCCGGTCACGGCAGTTCTGGCGGTGCGGATAGCGCTGTCTCGGCTCATGGTGGTGATCCGCTTTTGCAGGCCATCCGCCATGTGCTTGATGCTCAATCCCTGCAAGATGGAGCTGGTGACGCTGGCCGTGATTTGCTTCTTGCCATACGCAAGATCAATGCCGCGTTTCAAGGCTCGTTTCGGCTGGTAATATGGCATTAAGTCCGGCTGCTCTACCATAAGCCGCTTTACCGTCTGCTCGTCCCACAGGTCAAAGCC
>ERZ1034882.430-NODE-430-length-20888-cov-7.541881_pt1 | contig 20888 bp, 17 predicted proteins | sample MGYA00520606_ERZ1034882 | MGnify/ENA primary metagenome ERZ1034882 (study PRJEB33766, sample SAMN09781726) | gut metagenome | biome: gut microbiome | host: Homo sapiens | place: Madagascar | study: EMG produced TPA metagenomics assembly of the PRJNA485056 data set...
ATTTTATTCATATTCATTCATTTTCTCCTATTTTTTATACACATATAAATCTTTGCCACAATCAATCCTACACCTGCCCCAATCAATACTCCTGCTATTTTCATGGATGGTTTAGTCTGCACAAACATTGCTGTCGGTCCATCTGCACTGCCTGTCGTCTGAAAAGATAATGGAATTTTTTGAACAAACAGCATATAACATCCTATAATTATTGACGTGCTGCATACACATAAAAAAATTATATTTACTACAAAATACAATACTTTATTTTTACTTAGTGGAATTTTAACGTTATGTGGAATCTCATCTCTCTTTGCATTAAATAATTCTGAAACAGACACCCCCAACACATTCGATAATCTTTCAATACTATCAACATCTGGTATTCCTTTTCCACGTTCCCATTTGCTTACAGCCTTATCAGTTACGCCAAGTTTATCCGCAAGCTCTTTCTGTGTCATATTCTGTTCTTTTCTAAGTTGTGCTATAAACACTCCTATATTGTTCATATAATTAATTCACCTCTTTCTTTTCTTAAAATTTAATAAAATCAAACATATATCTTTTTTAAGATACCCACTGTAGAAAAATATGTCAATCTACGCTGCGTTTACAAGCCATTTTTAGTAATTAATCAAGCCAAAAAGCTGTAAATTAATCTAAAACAAATTGCTTTTGCCATAGCATTCTATGTAAATCACATATAAAATGAACATATATATTGAGCTACCCCACAAAGGAGGATTAGAATTATGTTAAGCATTAGTGATAATAAAAGATACCTTATCAAAGATGGCAAGCCATTTTTCTGGCTTGGAGATACTGCGTGGCTGATATTTGCAAATATAACAGAGGAAGAAGCCTACATTTATCTTAAAAACAGAGCCGACAAAGGATTTACTGTAATTCAGGCTGTCCTTGTGTATTCACTTGAGAACACCGAGGTCATCAACCGCATGTACTATGCAGGGATTGAGCCTGCAAGCGAACAGTACTGGCAGCACGTTGACAGAATAATTAAAATGGCTGATGAACTGGGATTATATATGGCTCTGCTGCCTTCATGGGGAAGTCTTGTCAAATCTCAGGCAATAACGCTTGATAACGTCCTTGATTATGGTCACTTTCTTGCTGAAAGATACAGAGATTATAACAATATCATATGGGTTCTCGGCGGTGACATTAAAGCAGAAAATTATGTAGACATCTATAGAAAGCTTGGCAATTATCTTAAAGAAGCAACACCTGACAAGCTCATAACATTTCACCCATTTGGAAGATGCTCATCTACAATGTGGTTTGCAGATGATGAGTGGATTGATTTTAATATGTTCCAGTCAGGACACAGAAGATACGACCAGTGCAGTCTCGGAGCATGGGATGACACTGACAATCCTTCTTACTACGGAGAAGATAACTGGCGTTACGTCGCCAACGCATTATCTGTAAGCAATAAACCTGTTCTTGACGGCGAACCTTCTTACGAGTGGATTCTACAGGGATTACACGATGCCTCGCAGCCATACTGGAAAGCTAAAGATGTAAGAAGATATGCCTACTGGTCAGTACTCGCCGGCGCATGCGGACACACATATGGCGATAACGCTGTCATGCAGTTTTACACACCAGGACATATAGGCGTTAATTATGGTGCCGCCTGCACATGGCAGGAAGCTATACACCATGATGGTTCTGGACAGATGACACACCTTAAGAATCTCATTGAATCTGTAGACTTCATCAATGGAAAGCCTGATGAAACACTTTTATTATCAGGTCAGAAAGAAAAATATGAGCGTGTTGCTGTATTTGCCGGCTCTGATTACCTCATCGCATACGATTACAGCGGAAATCCATTCACACTGGACACCTCTTCATATAAAGGCTGTGAAATGTGGTGGGTAAGCCCGGTTACTGGCATTAGAAGCTATATCGGGAGATGTGATGGTGATGTATTTGACGCACCTTCATTTGCAACTATTGAACACGACAACACAGACAGGGTACTTATGATAACGCCTCTTTAACTGCCTCTCCCCATATCTGTACAAGCCGGTCAACAGAATAAGCTGCATTTGCCGGGCTGGTTGACGGCAGTGTGACAGCTTCAAGCCCAAGAATGTCCTGTTGATATTTCTTATAATATCTGCCAGAAGTACTGCCATTGCAAAATACATGGCTGACCTTTGACTGATTGATTATCGGAGCAAGGTCAGTCGGCACAACATTTTTGATACTGCTATCACTTGAGCCGATAATATCGCAGCTATATATTGTATCCCACAGCGCAATGTGGTTTCTGTGCAAAAGTGCCTTCTTCTCCTCAATTGTGGCGGGAACTGCTTCCCCTGTTACCACCGCAATCACTTTCCAGAACCTGTTCTGCGGATGTCCATAGAAAAACATCTGCTCCCTTGATTTAACAGACGGAAGGCTTCCAAGAATAAGAATCTTAGAAGCCTCATCATACAATGGTGGAAATGGATGCACTATGTGTTCATATTTTGAATCAGGCATGTCTTACCTCCCAATATCTTCACGCACTTCATTAGTTATAGTCTCACCACCCTGCTCACTCCATTCAGCAGCAAATGTATCAAAATATGATATATCCTCGGCTCCGCATATAATCTTTAAGTACGCTTCTTTCTCTTTTTCTTTCAGACGCCACCACCGTGTTTTCATCGTGTCTGTCGTCCTAAAATACTTTGAATCCACAACCCTTATATCCCCCTCATTAAGCAGTCTGCACGCTGTTATTCTTGACATGTATGCTGCCCACTGCGTACTTGTTGCACCTTTTCTTCCAAGTGTGCTATCGCGCCCATGCTTGCGTGACACTATATATGTCCCTCCTGTATTCTGAATATATGAATTGCAGGCATCATAAAAAGATTTTTCAAGTAATTCCAGCTCGTCAGGGTCACTCTCCCCTGCAAGCGCCTTGTCAATTTTTTCATAACATATTGACAAAGCATTATTATAATCTACATTAATTGAGATTGGACGCGCTGTAGGCTCTACATTGAGCTGATAATAATTGGCAAATTCCTGTGAATCATTGCTGTCATATCTTGCGCTGTCAAACATCACACTTATAATTTTAGCCGCTATCTCAGGATGTTCATACCCCTTTCTTACCACAACATATTTGTAGCATGGATTCTGGCTGTGATAGCTTGTACTGCCATCAGCAGAAGTCTGTATCAGATAAGGCTGCCAGTCCGCATCCGCATTAATGCTCACCGCGTTGGCAAGCGGATTATTAGGTGCCCACCATGGTCCGAAGAACGAACCGCATCTGCCATTCTCAATAAGTTCACATATATTAGTTGTCGTTCTAAGCAGGAAATCATTATCAATAATGCCATCACTGTATAGCTGGCTTATGTACTCAAGCGCATTTTTTGCCTCCTGTGTTACCGAACCATACACAATATTTCCATCCGAATCTTCAATCCACTGCTTAGGATATGCGTTAAAACATGCAAATATAATATCCAGCAGAAATTCACTGCTGTAGCCACACTCGCCTGTCAGCTCTGTATCCACAACAAGCCCGACTGTGTTACTCTTTCCATTCTCATCAACACCATTATTGCCAGGGTCTTTTTCAATAAATGCTGTGATTATATTAACAACATCATCTATTGTCCGCGGTTCTGACATTCCCAGTTTGTCAATCCAGTCCTTGCGCAGCCACACCAGATTAGGACCATCTGTAATATTGGTCTCTGGAAGTGCCATAATCTTTCCGTCAAATGTAACCATATCTTTAAGCGCATCACCATAACTGTTATACACCGACTTAACCCTGCTGCTTATACAGTTATTATAGCTCTCTGTCAAATCCTCAATCATGTCAGCTTCAACAAGTCTCTGCAAATCGTCCTGACTTGAAACCATCATAATATCTGGCAGAGTTCCCATGGAAATCGCCATAGATACATTCGTGTTATACTGCGTATCCTGCGCCTCAAACACATCAACATTCTGTACATTAATCATAGATTTGATATATCTTGTGTAAGCATTGTCTGTGTATGTATCGCCCTCCGGCATATTGGAATTATTGACACTTGTCATCTTGCCAAGTGTGTAATTAATAGTCTCAGGATATGCGCCATAAGGAGTTGTCATGGCATAAAACATTCTGTCGTCCTGCACATTGGTGTCGGTATAGACACTTTTAGCCGGGCTGATGCACCCGGCTGAAAGTAATGATATTGTGACAGCTAATGCTGTGAGTTTTTTAAATGTTTTCACCATCCGCTACCCCTTTACTGCTCCTGACATGCTCTCATTATAACATCTTTGCATTATCATAAACAAGGCTGCAATTGGGATTGATATAAGCACAGCTCCTGCTGCGAATCTTGTGTACCACACATCAACATATTCCTTTTCAAGCATCTGCCATAAACCGATTGCCACTGTGTAGTAGTTGGCATTGGCACGGCAGATTACTCTTGCAAATATGAAATCAACCCAAGGTGCAATAAATGAAGTAAGTACTGTATATACGATGATTGGCTTGCTTAAAGGTATTGTAATCTGAGTAAATACCTGCCATTTTGTTGCTCCATCAATAAGTGCGGCTTCATCAATAGTCTTAGGAATCGTGTCAAAGAAACCTTTGGCTATGTAGAACTGTATTCCGGCTGATGCCGAGTATACAAGCACAAGCGCAACTCTTATCATAGAACCTTCTGACAAACCAACCGCTTTCAGTATGTAATACACTGCAACCATTGCCATAAATGCAGGGAAAAGTCCAAGTATCATGGCGATATTCATCATAGTCTTACGAAGCTTGAATTTAAGTCTTGACATACAATACGCAACTGACAAAACAAAGAATGTAGATATTATACATGAAAACACAGCAACTATAAGTGTATTTTCAAACATTCTTGGGAAATTAAGAATTCCCGTGTCTGTAAACAGTTTAATATAGTTATCAAGCGAGTATGCTTTAGGGAAGAAGGAGCTTGTATATGCACCCTTCTGTGCCCTGAAACTTGTGAGGATTATCCAGAAAAGTGGTATTACCCAAACAACCGCTAATATTGTAAGCACTGCGTGTGCCAATACATTTCTTGCAATCTTTTTCTTTTTCATTGGAAGCCCTCCTCATCTTTGTAAGATTTTGTCCTTCTGTATACAAGAAGTGAGCCTATTGCCAGGAATATGAATGTCATAATACCTATAACGGCACCGAGGTTATAATATTGGAAATCAACTGTCATCTTGTACAGCCACGTTACAAGAAGGTCGGTCTTGCCGGCAGTTGCGCCAGCCAGAACCGGATCCCCCTTAGTAAGAAGGTATACAATGTTGAAGTTGTTAACATTGGCTGTAAATGTAGTTATCAGATATGGTGTTGTGACAAAGAACATATATGGCATTGTAATCTTTGTGAATTTCACAAATGCATTAGCACCATCTACGTCTGCTGCCTCATACAGCTCCAGAGGAATATTCTGAAGAATTCCTGTAACCTGAAGTATTGTGTATGGAATACCAACCCACAGGTTGACAACGATAACCGTAACTCTTGCCCATGTTGCATTCGTGAAAAATGGAAGTGACTTCTCAATCCATCCCAGATTCTTTAACACAACATTTATGATACCATCCTGGCTCAACATACTTCTCATGATAAGAAGGGAGACAAACTGTGGTACAGCTATCGAGAGAACGAATATGAAGCGCCAGAATGATTTAAACTTAGTTCCTTTCCTGTTAATCAGGAGTGCAACAAGAATACCTAATATATAATTAAGTCCTGTTGCAAATATAGCCCATATGATAGTCCATCCAAGTACTGACCAGAACGACTGGCCGATTGAACTTCCAGAATTAAATATCTGCTTGAAATTCTCAAGTCCAACCCAGTTAAACAATACAAGGTGGCTGTCAACTTTGCTGTAATTCGTAAATGCCATGCTTATCATGAATATAAGCGGCAGAATTGTAAATATAAGTATTCCGCTCACTGGAAGTGCCAGAAGAAGTCTGTGAAGGTTTTCATTAAATAACGATTTAATATCCTCCACAAATGTATTAATGTGCTTGCCTTCAGCCATTCTTACCTGTACTTTATAAGCACTTTTAACTGAGCCAGCCATAAGAACGATATATGCCGCTATTATGAACAATGTTGCTATTCCATATAAAAGTATAAGAAGTGAATTATCACCAGCTACATATTCATATATCCCAAGCTTCTCGTTCCATATCTCCTGCTGTGGTCTTCCACCAAGGCTGGGAAGCATGGCGAGACAGTTGATTCCTTTAAATATCATGAAGCATATAAAGCTGACCTCTAAAGCAAGATACAGAAGCCCTTTGATTATCTGTTTTCCTGCGATATTACCAAGTCCAAGTATAAGAACACTGAGTCTGGTAATGGCATTACCTTTTCTGAATGCCTGAATAAATCCATCATCTTTCATCGCCATAACCTCCTGTTACCAGACGGCTGTCATTGATTCAACCACTGACAGCCATCTGTTTATTAATCACCCTGAACTTATTTACTTACTATTGATGTATTAATCTGCTTATAGAAATCCTGTGTCTTAGCCGCAGCATTGTCCATTGTAACCTCGCCATTAACTACAGCCTTAGCAAAATTCTGTGCTGGTGTCCAGTAATCATTCATTCCTGATACTGTAGGCTGGATAACTGATGTCTTGTTAAATGTATCATTCTGTGCTGTTACAAGTGCATCTTTCTTGACTACATCTGTTGCAAGAAGCTCTGTGTTACAAGGAATAACACCTCTTAACTCATAGTGGCTCTGCTGTGCATCCTTGCTGCCAAGATACTTAGCTAATGCTACAGCTACCTGCTGATACTTGCAGTTAGGATTAACTGCGATTGCCTTAGAACCTGCGAATGCTTTAAGCTGCTTATCTGTTCCACCAATCTTTAATGTTGGAAGTGAAACTGCACCAAAGTTGTTGCCAAGGATTTCCTTAACGCTCTTGTAATCCCATGAACCTGAGAAATAAGCACCAACAGAACCATCTCTTAATCCAGCTATACCTACACCCTGATAGTCATTGACAAAATTAGGATTGTTAACTAATGAAACCATAGCCTGTGTTGCCTGTGTTCCCTTATCGCCAGAAATGTCGATTCCTGCTGCATTATCCTTACCATCTTTGCCAAAATATGAACATCCATTAGCCAGATAGAATGTTGACATATACCAGCCTTCAGTTATGTTAAATGCTACCTTGTTCTTAGAAAGCATTGTATCAAGGCTCTTTACATCACTCTCTGAAAACTTGCTCTTATCATAATACATAAACCATGTATTAGTTGTAAAAGGTACTCCATAGATGCTTCCGCCAACAGATACAGAATCTACAATAGTGTTTGAATTAGTTTTCTTTATGTAATCTGCTGTTTCGCCACCAAGCTTTGCTATAGCATTAGCATCAACAAGTGCCTGAAGCTGGTCATTTGCGAAGAAATATACATCTCCTGAATTACTTGGATCCTGTGTTACTGTCTTACTTGCATCTGCCTCGGCACATACGCCATAATCAAATGTAAGGTCCCAGTTAGGATGTTCTGCATTGAACTTCTCACACATTGTCTGAAGCCATTTGCCATTCTCCTCAGCCTGGTCTTCCGCAGGTCCCCATACCTTGATAGTCGCTGTAATCTTATCCTCTGTCTTAGAATCTCCACCTGTGCTGGCTGCATTATTTCCCGAACCGCAACCTGTCATAAGTGTTCCACACATTGCTGTCACCATAAGCGCAGCCGCTAATTTTTTAAGTCTCATAATAAAAACCCTCCTTAATAATCTAATCATCAATTACCTGTTGTTTTCCGACGTCTTTAACTTTTCTTGATGGTTTAATTATATTAGGAAGGTTATAAATTTAAAATATAAGGTATTTTAGAAACATGTTGGTTTTTTATGATATTAATTCTTTACGCTCTGTAATCAATCTGCCTTGCCGGGAATTTAATCATGATTGTCGTTCCCTCACCCACAACGCTCTCAACCGCCAGATGATATTCCTCTCCGTAGAACAGCCTGATTCTATCATTGACATTGCGTGCACCATAGCCTTTAGACTCTGCTGTAAGAAAGCTTGCACATACATTCTCCTCCATTCCAACACCATTATCAGACACAGAAAGCCACACAATATCTATGCTCTCCCCCGCTCTGTTCCTGTACGGTCTGCGGCTTCCCTTAATAGTTATGACACCTCTCTTGTCAGTCAGAAGGTCTATTCCATGGTCAATCGCATTCTCCACAAGCGGCTGTAATATAAGATTTAATGACTCAACTTTAAGAATATCCTCACTTATATCAATATTCACATCAAATGAATTATCATGCATAATCTGCTGAATCTCTATATACGACCTGACATTGCTGACTTCCTGCTCCAGCAGAAGCGTATTCTTGCCCTTGTTAAGCGAAGTCCTGTAGTAATTCGACAATGCAAGAGTTATTCTGCTTATATCATCCTGCTCATATTCAATCGCCTTCCAGTTGATAAGCGACAGCGAATTATACAGGAAATGTGGGTTAATCTGTGCCCTTAATGCCCTCATCTCAGATTCTTTCTGGCTTATACGTCCTTCATACACCTGCGTGATAAGATTTTTTGTCTGTGTAGTCATGCCATTAAAGCCCTGAATCAGCTCACCAATCTCATCTTTATCCTCTGTCTGGATAACCGCATCAAAATCTCCCTGCTCAACCTTTGCCATGCTTGCCTGAAGATTCTTGATTCTCTTCGTGATAAATCCAGATGTAGATATTATGGCAGCAGCCAGACCAAGCAGTGCCACTGCAACAGCAACTACTATCATCGCAGCTATCGAATTAGTTGAGCGCAGCATAAGCTTTCTTGGCTCATATACATAGGTTGTCCAGCCTGTGACTGGCGATTCTTTTCTTATCAGCGCATATCCTGCGGAATTATCACATGTATTGCCATCCCAGCATGCTTCATTAGTCATTTTCTCCAAAGTAGTTTTTTCAGATATTCTTCCAGTACCATTGTTGTCCGAATAATTCAAAACATACCTGTCATCATCTAAATTATTAAACTCTCCGATAACTGCTCCATTGCCATCAACAACAATCATCCCACAGTTAGCCTCAAGTCCCTGTCTGTAAGATGACATGACACTGTCATAATCAACATCAATATATATGATTCCTGTGATGCCCATCTGCTCAAGAGTTGACATTTTTCTTGCAGATATCAGCTTTTTATTGTCCTTATCAACATACCAGTTAATCGCCGTAGAACCCACCGCACTGCTGTAAAAAGGCTCATTTTTAATCTCATCAATAGGCGCAATTGTAGTGTCATGCTTGATTCCGTTATCCACATACACTGTAACCCTGTTGATATCATCATGGAAATATTTAAGTGACGACAGCATCGGGTCAAATGTCGTGACAATCTGGCTGTACATCTCATAAGTACCGCTATAATCATACGCAAGCACTCTGGACACTGTCTCATTAAATGTTATGTAATTAGAAAGATTGTTATAGACCTCTATCTGTCCATCCACCGTAACGACAGACTGCTCAAGCGAGCCCTGCATGCTTCTTATATCTCTGTCCATAAGAATTGAACGCATCTGCACGAATGCAAATGCGAACAAAACAAACAGCGGAATAAGACCAGTAACTATATAGATACTGGCAAGCTTATTCTGCAATTTTATGTTGTTAATCCTCTGTCTTATCCCTCTCAAGCAAACCGTACCTCTCTTATTCCGCGCCGTCCCTGAACTTTTGTGGGCTGACACCATAATACTCTCTGAAACTCTGGCAGAAATATGACACATTCGGATATCCCACCTTCTCGCTGATACTTACAATCTTCATGTTAGTATCCTCAAGCATCTCCTTCGCTTTCTCCATACGATACTGCTTGATATATTTGCTAAGATTCTGCCCTGTCTCTTTCTTAAACAGTGAACTCAGATAACTTGGTGCAAGGTAAACCATATCGGCAAGCTGCTGTGCGCTTATCTCCTCACCGTAATGTCCGTGGATATAATCCTTTACCATCTCTATCTCTCTGTGCGACACAACCGGATTAGCTCCAAAAGTCTTCTCCAGCAAATCAATATTCTTATTGACGATATCCATAATGCATGAGAAATCCTCTGATGTGTACAGCCTGTCTATCTCCCTGCTGAACTCATCTTCATTTGCTCCCGGTATATTGTCATAGAAATCCTTTAACAGATTAGAGAACACAAATTTAATATATATATGTGAAAAATTCGACTGCCCCCTGTACTTCTTGCACAGTGCCTCAAAATGTATTCTTAAGAATGTAACATCCTTCATCTTGATATCCTGTTTCATCTGCTTCATGAGAGCATCATCATCAATCTGCACTAACACTGGTGTCTGGTCATTCACATAATCAGAATAGATGTATCTGTCAGTCTGGTAGAACTTATTATTCATAAGCGTTTCCAATTCATCCATCACACCCGAAATCTTATGATAATCATTGAAAAAATCGGACACAGCCGCATACATAAACTGTCCACTCTGTTCATATATGTAATCGTGCAGGTATGCAAGAAACTTCTCAATGCCATCACCATCATCCGCTGTTTCATCCATTTTCAGCAATATAACAGACTGTTGGGGATTTAAGTTAAGATACTGGTAATTAAACTTTTTATCTGTATTATTCTTTCCTAATGCTCTAAAATCCTGAACTGCCTTATTAAAGTCAAAATCATACTTTCCAAAATAATCCGAATTAAATTCAACAAGCACAAGCCTGTTAAATCCATTAAGGAATTCCGTATCCTCAACGATTCCATCTGCGGCACTGCCATTGATAAGTGAATACAGATAAAACTGCCTCAGGCTGTTAGCCTGCTTGTTATAATCTTCATTTTTCCTTAATTCCTCATCAATCTCACTTATAACTTTAAGTATAGTGCTCTTAAACTCTGCAGGGTCTACCGGCTTTAGAATATAATCCTCAACTCCCAGCTTGACGGCAAGCTTTGCATACTCAAACTCATTATATCCAGAAAATATAATTGTCTTGAGCTTAATCCCGCTGTCCTTCACATTCTTTATAAGTTCAATTCCACCCATAAAAGGCATCTTGACATCTGTTAAAAGAATGTCAACATGCCCTTCACCCTTGTTATTATCTGAAATAATATAATCATATGCTTCCCTGCCATTCTCAGCCTCTATAATGCCAAGATTAACGCCCATCCGCTTGAGAAGCATCTTAATGCCATTACGCTCTATCTTTTCATCATCTACAATCAGGATATTATACATACACATCTGCCTCGCCCACCATCTAAGATATAATACTTCAGGGGCACAAAGTCCAAAAACTTGTTGTGCTGTCACAAAAAGCTTTTGAACTTCTTCCCCGACATCATCATGTTAATATTATAATCTCTTATGACACTATAGGCAATTGTTTTACAACTTAAATATATCCCTGTTGTATTCCTCTATCGTCCTGTCTGATGAGAAAAATCCTGCATTGGCAATATTGATAAGCATCTTTTTACCCCATGCCCTGCGGTCTTCATAATCTGCTAATGCCTGCTCCTTGACATCAATATAACTCTTTAAATCAAGCAGTGCCATGAACCAGTCCTTGCCAACTATCTCACTATACAGACGACGCAGGTTTACTTCATCTCCTGCAGCCAGCATTGTGTCAGATACAATGAAATCAACGCACTGTTTTATAACCGGATCTTCTTCATATAATTTTCTTGCAGAATAATCACTGTTGGCATAATGTGCAATAACCTCATCACTTGATGCGCCAAATGTATAGATATTATCTTTACCTACAAGCTCTGCAATCTCAACATTGGCTCCGTCCATTGTTCCAAGTGTAACAGCTCCGTTAAGCATGAACTTCATATTGCCAGTTCCACTCGCCTCCTTGGATGCAAGGGATATCTGTTCAGATATGTCACACGCCGGAATAAGCTTCTCAGCAAGAGTTACATTGTAATTCTCAACCATGACAACCTTAAGATATCGATTCACATCATCATCTGCTCCAATCACCTTTGAAAGTGTCAGAATCAGATGGATAATATCCTTGGCAATTGTGTATGCTGGTGCCGCCTTAGCCCCAAATATGACAGTAATAGGTGTCTTAGGAATATTACCATTCTTGATGTCAAAATATTTGTATATGACATAAAGCGCATTCATCTGCTGTCTCTTGTATTCATGCAGTCTCTTGACCTGAACGTCATATATAGAATTATCATTTATGACAATTCCCTGTGTGTCATAAATATATCTTGCAAAAGCTGTCTTATTGTGCTGCTTTATCTCTAACAGATTGTCAATTTCAGACATATCATCTGTATACGCAAGCAGTTCTTTAAGCTTCATGGCATCATGCCTGTAGCCATCACCTATAAGACGTGTTATATAATCTGCGAGCTCATGGTTGCAGTGAATAAGCCATCTTCTGAATGTGATGCCATTAGTCTTGTTGTTAAACTTTTCTGGATATATCTTGTAAAAATTATTAAGCTCTGTATTTTTAAGAATTTCCGTATGAAGCTTTGCAACTCCGTTGACACTCATTCCATAATGAATGTCGATGTGAGCCATATGCACAATTCCTTTACTGTCATCATCACGATCTTCAATAATATACACTGAACTGTCTGTATAACGCTCCCTCACTCTTCTGTCGAGCTCTCTTATTACAGGCATAAGCTGTGGAACACATTTTTCAAGATATCTTACCGGCCACTTTTCAAGTGCTTCTGCAAGAATTGTATGGTTAGTGTATGCACATGAAGATGAAACTATCGCAACCGCCTCATCCATTGTTATAGGTGTTCCATCAATGTCACCATTCTCTGTGAGAAGTCTTATCAGCTCTGGAATAATCATTGTAGGGTGTGTATCGTTAATCTGAATGACAGCAAGCTCAGAAAGGTTTCTATACGACTTTCTTTCTCCTTCCGGTAAAGCTGTATTAGCTGCCTCACATTTGGCGCGGCACTCATCCAATATAAGCCTTGCACCGTTGCTCACCATAAAATACTGCTGATAGATTCTTAACAATCTTCCTTTCTCGTCACTGTCATCCGGATAGAGGAATAATGTCAGATTCTTTTTTATATCCTCTTTATCAAAATCAATCCCGTCACTCTTCACAATTGACTCATCAACAGTAGCAATATCGAATAAATGTAACTTATTCGTTGTCTTCTCACCATACACATTGATATCATACATTTTAGATGTAACGCTAAAATCTGCAAAATCAATCTTGTATGACACATCTGTCGGAATCAGCCAGCTATCCTTACCTATCCATGGATTAGGCACTTCCTTCTGCTTTCCATTCTCCAATATCTGGCGGAATAATCCAAGATGATAGTTAAGTCCAACGCCATCACCATTAAGTCCAAGGTTAGCTATTGAGTCAAGGAAACACGCTGCAAGCCTTCCAAGTCCACCATTGCCAAGAGATGCCTCACTCTCAATCTCCTCAATCTCTGCAAGATTTTTCCCTGCTGCCTCAAGCTCTGCCCTGACCTCCTCATATACACCGAGGTTAATAAGATTGTTAGACATAAGCTTTCCTATAAGAAATTCTGCTGATATATAATACAATTTCTTGCCAGACTTTAACTGTGAAAACTTATCTTCACGCTCGCGCGCTGCCTCAATCCTGGCAACATACTCTTTAATAACTGCATAACATTCCTCACTACTGCATGCTTCAAGATTCTTATGCAATAGCTCATTGCTTATAACATTTAATTTGTCTGTCATAAATTTAATCTCCAATCTGATGTATTGTTATATTACGAATGTCCCTCTTCTTATATGCTAATTATATCGCTCCGTATATATTTTTCTTGATTTATTATATCTTTTACTTGTACAATACTATCATAATAAATATAAAAAGGAGTCCCTATGCAAGAATTATTATACGAAACTCTCCATGAAACCAAAAGCCACTACAACACTGACTTCTCATATAACACATATCCCTGCACTATTCCGCAGGATTTCACAGAGGTTCCACTTCACTGGCACAATGAGATGGAGCTTATATATATCAAAAAGGGAAATGGAATTGTAAGTATTGACCTTAACTATCATTCCGTCAGTCAGGGCGACCTTGTAATAGTCTATCCCGGAAGAATCCATTCTATAACTAACTCTGACAATTCAAGACTGGAATATGAGAACATAATATTTAATATCAATATGCTCCTGCCTAAAGAATGTGATAGGAATACTTTCGAATATTTCGGACATATCAATAATTCTGATAACAATATGACTTACATAATAAGGCCGGCTGACCTTCACTATAGAGAAATCATCAGCTTCATTGACGAGGCTGACAAAGTATGTGAAACATTTCCAGCAGGATTTGAGTTAAAGATAAGAAGCTGCCTGTACAGCTTCTTCTTCGCACTGCATACATATTACTCGTATACAGGCGGCTCTGAAGTGTCCGGCAGCCTCTTCATTGATAAAATGAACAAATTAAAATTAATAATACGTTATATTGAAAATAATTACACACACGCAGTCTCAATCCACGACATAGCGGATGAATGTCATTTCAGCGAATCTCACTTCATGAAATTCTTCAAACAATGTACTGGAACTTCATTTATCAGCTATCTCAACGATTACCGTCTTCTTATCGCCTCGCGCATGCTCACATCAACTGACTTATCAGTTACACAGATTGCCAGCGAATGCGGCTTTGACAATATATCGTACTTCAACAGATGCTTTAAGAAAAAATATGGAACAGCACCATCAAAGATGCGTTAATGACTACTTATCATTCTTCATTCTGTAATCAATACATCTGTTAAGATAGTCAACATAATCCCGATTCATACACATTCCCTTGCCAGGTGTGTCAGAAAGCTTCGCAACATCCATTCCGTTACACTTAGTAGTCTTCATGACGATGTTAAGTGCTGGAACGTCTGTATCATTGCTGATATATGTTCCTATTCCAAATGCGACATTTGCCTTATCCTTGAAGTAATCATACAGCTTGGAAGCTCTCTCAAAATCAAGGCTGTCGCTGAAAAGCAGTGTCTTTGTCTTAGGGTCAATTCCAAGTGACTTGTAATGTGCAATCATCTTCTCGCCCCACTCATAAGGGTCTCCACTGTCATGGCGCACACCTGAGAACAATGTTGCATATGTGAGCTGGAAATCACGCAGGAAACAATCTGTTGTTATTGTATCTGTAAGCGCAATACCATTAAGGATACCATACTCTTTAACCCATGCATCAAGCGCATACCAGTTAGAATACGCCGGATTGTGCTTGTGATTGCCCTGTCCTGTACACATAATCCACTCGTGTGCCATAGTTCCGACTGGCTTAATATTAAATTTCTTTGCAAAATATACATTAGATGTTCCCACAAATGTTGAATTCTTCATATCTGCCTCGGCGAGAGCCTTTATCGCTAACTCCTGCGCCTCTGCTGATAATCTTCTTCTAAGACCAAACTCGCTGAAGCTTCCTATATGATATTCTCCGTCCTCAAGCATCTTTATCTTATCGTCAAGTCTTCTCTTAAACTGTCCCATAAGCTCATTGTAATCATAAGCCATTCTGAAATATACTTCGTTGACAATGGCAAGTGTTGGAATCTCATACATAGATGTGTTAAGCCATGTTCCAGCCACCTCTATCGATAATCCGCACTCCGCATCATCTGTAATCTCAAAATCCTCATATCGAGGCTGCCATAATCTTAAGAAATCCACATATGAGCCTTTAATCCATTTGATATTATCAAGGTAATCAAGCTCCTCCTCTGAGAATCTTAACTGGCAGAATGCATTAATCTGCTCCTTAATCTCCTCAACCATCTCTGGTGTAAACTTCACATCCTCATTGCGGCATTTGAAATTCCATGTAGTCTTATATCCTGAAAACAGATGATATATTGTCTGTCCCATGCTGAACTTATACATATCTGTCTCTAACAAACTTGTTATAATTGGCTGTAATTTCATAAATAATATCTCCTACGATAGTTTTGTGTATTGTATTACAGTTTTACACAGATTTCAACAATATTTCACGAATTCGTATGCGGCGTTGAAAAAATATATTGATTAACTATTATTAGAGAAATATGCTATACTTTAATCATGATAAATTTAAGGAGGAAACAACCTACTATGAACATATATTTAGCTGGCGATTCAATCGTCCGAAACTACACAGACGAGGAATTTATTGCAGGATGGGGACAATACCTGCCTGAATACGTTGATTCCTCTGTCAGCATATTTAACTATGCCAAAGGCGGCAGAAGTTCACGCCTGTTCATCAATGAAGGGCTGTTCGATACAATAGCCTCACAAATCCAGCCTGGCGATTATCTTTTTATAGAATTCTGCCACAATGACGATGCTTCCAAAGAATATAAAACCATGTTCAACAGACTTGTAGAACTGGGCGAACCCGATAATGATGGGCGATACCCTGTTATTCCCGGCGAAAAAACCGACAAGGATTATATCCCACCTGAATATGTTGAAGCACTCATGGCAGATGATTCCATCTCAGATAAAGACGCTGTTCTAGACAGCGTTAAGGCAATCACTAAAGCCTATCCTCACGACTGGTACTATCCTTATTCAAAGGATGCCTCTATGGGTTCTTACAAATGGTTTATCAAACAATATATCGACATAGCCCGTGAAAATGGCGCAACTCCGATACTTGTAACAGCTCCTGCCCGCACCATGTTCACCGAAGATGGTAAAATCCGCGATGGTGCCGGACTTCACGGCGGCAATAATTTTTCTTACATAAGAGCCATGAAGCAGATTGGCGAGGAAACCCATACCATCGTACTTGACCTCTTCTCCTATTCTGTCAAAATGTTTGAAGAAATCGGAAATGATTCTATTCACAGATACACTTCTATCAAACATGGCAATAACAAGGGTGTCTGGCCTTACGATTTCACCGCCGAACTTGCCAAGCCTGACACCGTGTCCGAGAACACTCATTTTAACAAATACGGCGCATGGCTTCTGACTAAAGGCCTTGTGGAACTTATCAACGAATGTGACGATAAGGAGATTGATGAACTTAAAAGCAAGATTATAGATAAAGGGTTTAAGGTGGCGGCACCTTAAACCCTTTTATTACTATATTATATCCACCTGTGCCGTCCTCATCGCCGCTATCGCCGTATTATGCGATTCCTTAGTCACACATGCACACGCACGTTCAATAACACACACCTTTGCTTCCGGCATAAATGCTTTAAGAATCATGGCATTGCTGATAACACATATTCCTGTGCAGACACCGACAAAATGTACCTCTGCCTGTTCTGCACCGCAATATTCCTTAATCATATTGCCAAGCTCAATGCTTCCGAAACTTCCCTTTGTCACTGTTGTAATGTCAGCCTTATCATATTTTCCCTCAACTGCTGCCATAACATCTGAATTAACTTTCCATCCGTCTGTCCCAGATACGCAATGCACAACAGGAAGCTTGCTTCCCTCCTGCGTATCAAGATAATTCTCTCCATGTGTATCCATAGTAACATACACATGGTCATACTCTCCCGAACCAATAACATCTATAACCGCCGGCACAACAGCACGACACTCATCATTGCCAAGGCAGCCTGTTATAAAATCATTCTGCATATCTACTACAACTAATATCTTTTTCATGTCAAAACTCCTTCAAATACCGTGATATTTAACTGTGTATCGCCCATCTCATCTTAGTTGATTTTGCCCTAGGATTTACACGGCACTCTTCTTGAGACGGACGTATCACATCCTTTGACACCTCTGAATACACGCCAGCTTTCTGCAATTCTTTAAATGATTTCTTTACCAGCCTGTCCTCGCCCGAATGAAATGTAAGGATTGCAACCCTTGCACCTGGATTCAGAATTCCATCCAGCTTTTCGAGAAAGCTGTAGAGCACCTCAAATTCACTGTTTACATCTATTCTTAATGCCTGAAATGTTCTTGCACATGACTTTTTTGTCATCTCTGCCCTCTCATCCTTAGGCAGACGTACCAATGCCTCTTCAACTGCCTGCCGCAGCTCTGTTGTTGTGTTCATAGGCACTCCGTCACGCATTTTCTTAAATACTCTCTCTGCTATTTCTTTTGCATAAGGCTCGTCAGAATTCTCTATAAGCATCCCCTCAAATTCGCTCTGGTCAATCTTATGCAGCCTCTCAGCTGCACTGTCGCCACGCAGCGGATTAAGCCTTAGATCAAGCGGTCCTTCCGTCTTATAAGAAAATCCTCTCTGTGGATTATCTATCTGCATAGAAGAAACGCCAAGGTCTGCCAGCACAAAATCAAATTTTCCATACTTCTTTGCCACCTCATCTATATTTTCAAAGTTAGTCAGACAGAACTGAAAATTATCCTCTCCAAATCCAGCATCACGAAGCCTCTTAACTGTCTTCTCCGACTCAATCGGGTCAATATCAAGTGATACAAGCCTTCCCTCTCCGTGAAGCTGCTCTAACATCTTCCTCGAATGTCCACCATAGCCAAGCGTGCAATCCAATCCCTGCTGTCCCGGCTTAATCTGGAGGAAATCAAGTATCTCATTAACCATAATTGAAATGTGCATTCCCGCCGGCGTTGAGCCTTTCTCAATTACATGTGCCACCGTATCTCCATATTTTTCAGGATTATGCTCCTTATATTTCTCCTCAAATTTCTTAGGATATTTCCCTGAATAATGCACACGGCGCTTGTGCTGTTTCTCTTCCATCAAAATTACCTGCCTCTTATCTTTATTTTCAAAACGAATTTGTTATCGAAGTTAGTGTATAATTTATTTTACGATATGACATATTTATTTTCAATAAAAAACGAGAGACCTTGTATCAGTCTCCCGCTAATCTTTCATCACCCGGTCAATTTTTATTTTACTGTCCTGTCAGAACCGTCACAGGACTCATCAAGATTTTCTATTAATCCACTCTTTGAATCGCTCAAAATCCACCTTTGACATTATAACATCCGAATAATAGAAATCTTTATTACGGATAATAGCCCATATTTTCTTCAATTTTCCCAAAAATGAGTCCTGTTCTTTATAGTAATTTCCATTTGTAAATGTCATCAATATATAATTATCATCGTCAAAATCGGTAATCTTAAAATGTATTCCCTGATCACAGCCACAATCACAATCAATAATTAATTCATCTTCATTAAAATTCTTAAATACCGCCATTATTAATTATCCTCTTCCATATCATCCTCTAAATCAGAAGTATATGTATTATAGCATCCATTATTACTTCCAATTGTCTGATTCTTTCTAGGAGAAATTATTATCCCAAGTAAAATGCCTGCCAAAAATAAAATTACACCAGACATCAATATCTCACGTCCAGAATACTTTCCTTCTTCAATGCTGTTTATGAATAACTTGTATCTTTCTTTCATGTTGTAAAACCTCCCCTTATCTTAATCTAAACTATATTTCGTCATTTATATACATATTCATTAATCTTGTAACCACTGATGCAGTAGTGTGTTTGACATCTATCTAAATTAACAAAGCTCTCAAACTTCTATGAAGTTTTCTGAAAGTTTCTGATAGTTTGACACCTATCTAAATTAACAAAGCTCTCAAACCAGATGGCACTGTTGATAGAATCATAGCCAGTTTGACACCTATCTAAATTAACAAAGCTCTCAAACAAACGGATTCCTGTCTTTCGCTTATGGAGTGTTTGACACCTATCTAAATTAACAAAGCTCTCAAACATAATAGAAAAGCATATCTTAGAGTGAGTAGTTTGACACCTATCTAAATTAACAAAGCTCTCAAACCTCTTGTATCGAATTTTAAGCCGAATAGATGTTTGACACCTATCTAAATTAACAAAGCTCTCAAACCTGTATCAACATACGTCAACTTAAAGTCATTGTTTGACACCTATCTAAATTAACAAAGCTCTCAAACAACTGCCATTCCATATAGAGCGTTAAATAAGTTTGACACCTATCTAAATTAACAAAGCTCTCAAACTTTGCGACTGGTATGCGTATGAAAAAGTTGGTTTGACACCTATCTAAATTAACAAAGCTCTCAAACATGTGTCCTTATCAATCACGCATGTGATTTGTTTGACACCTATCTAAATTAACAAAGCTCTCAAACCAGACGTTGACATTGAGAAGCTAACAGATGGTTTGACACCTATCTAAATTAACAAAGCTCTCAAACCGTAACCAGTGATAAAAACACATCTATTGAGTTTGACACCTATCTAAATTAACAAAGCTCTCAAACAGTGAAGCGTTGCGCATTCGTCCCGCTGCGGTTTGACACCTATCTAAATTAACAAAGCTCTCAAACCTCAAATTCATTTTTGAAGTCATCACCGAGCTATATGTAATGCGATTACATTGTCAATTCATCAGATTCTATTATGCACCTGTCTTTATCTAAAATCCAGTGTTTTTCACAATTATAGTTATCAGATTTTCTTGATTCTACCAAAATCAAGTTAACTTTCTCATATTTAATAAATTCATATAGCATGTCTATATCATTTGGAGACAGATAATCTTTAAGATTAATGCCAAAAAATATATTAATACAACATATCCGACTACATACTCTTATGTATTCAATTATCCTCTCTAATAAACTCTCGGTCTTTACTGATATTTTTACATTTAACATCTTCAACAGAGAAACTATATCTAACTGAATATCATATTCCAGATTATACGGACAATCCACAATCAGATTATCCATATAATCTACAATTTTAGAATTCATATCAATCGTCTGCTCTTGATATGAATTTTCTGA